>Ga0208957_1000683_pt1 | contig 22974 bp, 29 predicted proteins | sample RifOxyA1_FD_184029 | JGI IMG/M metagenome (GOLD analysis project Ga0208957, IMG submission 184029) | Groundwater microbial communities from Rifle, Colorado - Rifle Oxygen_injection A1 (SPAdes) | ecosystem: Environmental > Aquatic > Deep subsurface > Groundwater | place: Rifle, Colorado, United... | reverse complement strand
TCGAAAGCCACATCGTCACGCGAGCCACAGAATGGCGAGGACGTAGCCGACGAAGAACAGCGAGCCACCGATGAGCGCGGACCGCCACGTCAACCCACGGGGTGCGGCCGGCATCAGAACCACCCGAGGGAAAGGAGGATCACGAACATCCCCAGGGCGAGAGCGAGGGCTGAATATCCGAGCCAAGCTGGAATGTTGTGGGTCATGGCGCGAGGAGCCCGTCGAGCGTCTTGCCCCGGTCGATGCAGCCGAGCCCGGCAGAGGTCTCAGCGCCCTCGACGTGCGACCAACACGCCAGGAGGGAACACAGCGCGACGGTGCGCTGCTCGGCTTTGGGTTCCACCGCGGCGCGGCAAACGACGGTGGCGGCGGGGGCCTCGGCGAGAGCGCGGGAGACGGCGAGTTCGGCCAGCCGCTCGGCGTTGGCGGCGTCGCCCGTGACGTCGGCAACCTCGGCGACCTCGCCCACGACAGAGGCAACGGCCTCGACGGTGGCTGGGGAGCGGTCGCGAGTCAGGGCGTAGGTGGTTCCGCCCCCGACGAGGAGGCCGGCACCGGCGGCGATCAGGATGGCGGTGATCATGCGCGACTCCATCATAGGCCCGTGTAGCCGCCGGCCGCGGGCGCGTGCAGCACCTGGCCGCGGTTGGGCCGTCGAGAGGTGTAGCTGACGTGAACGTGGCCGCCGCGCTCGACGTCGTACCAGATCACTTGGTCGAATGGCAGCCCGAGATGGACGATGGCGGCGGCGATGTTGAGCGCCGGAACGCCGTCAACCGCGATGTCGGCCGCCTCGCCCTGCATATGCTGGCTTGTCTTCGAGCCGCCGATGGCATCGTTCACGGCCTGCGACCGGTAGCCGCTGGTCACGTGGACGGGTTGGCCGAGGTCCTCGCGCAGGGGTTCGAGCACCTCGTCGCACAGCGCTCGCAGCCGTTCCCTGGCCACCGGGCCGGCCACGTTCGGCAGGCCGGTGTTGGTGACCTGGAATTCGGCGAGCGAAAAGTGAGGGGAAAGCATCATGGTCATGCCGCCTTCAGCATGACTGCGTCGTCGGGATTGGCAGTGTCGACGCCAACATAGTGGTAGTAGATCGTCCCCGCTCCATTGTGAAGCCGGCGCCCAGATTGAACCAATCCAGGGAGCCAGAGTCCACGGAGCACCCCCACCGCGGTACCGTTCTGCACAGCGCTCCCCGTCGATCGGCAGAAATCAACCGGTCGACCTACATACTTGCCGTCGGCGTCCGTCGCGGTTGCCGCGGCTCCGGTGGCCTGCATCAACATCGCTCGACCCGAGGACCAGAGAGCCGAGGCGCCCGGTTGGAACGTCCCACCGTGGGGATTCCCGGCGCTGACCACATGGTCCAAGAAGTTGCCGTTTGACGCCAGGAATCCAGCGTTGATCGCCGTGCTGCCTCCGGTGACGATCCCATAGAGGCGCGAGTCTGACTCCACGGTGGTCCCGCTTGTGTCCGAGTACCCTTCGAGGATCGCCCCGGCGAGACACCAGTATTGCGTCGTCGCGGCCTGAATGACTTGGATGAATGCAGACTCTTGCGAGACGAATGCCCGGACGATCGTTCCTACCGCGTTCGCGGCCGTGGGCGCGCACCGCCAGAACCCGAACCACTGGCCAGCGGTGAAGGGAAGCGCGGCGGTGTAGGCGTTGTAGGCGCCTGAATTCTTGTTGATGCCGACGTGCAGGCCGTTCGCGAGCCACGAGTCAGGGGTTGCCATTGTGCCGGTCGAGACGCCGTGCCCCGCCCACAGAAGGCGCGGGGCAAGCGCTGCCAGGGTGCCAGCCGGTGGCACGCCGTCCACGGCCTCAGAAACACCGCGCTTCGTCCACGTCCAGGTGTGCGACGCCGGCAGGGCGGTGCCGAGGAAGTCCGTCGCCGACGATAGCGCCGTGTAGAGCGCATCAATCATCCCAGCGATCGTAGCCGCAGCAAGGGTCGCGTCGGGCATGCGGTAGAAAGTCAGGGCGGAGAGGGGGAGGCTCATGTCAGGGTCCCGGTTTGGGCGACGACGACGCCGGCGGTAGCCAAGACGTGCTCTATCCACTGCGAGGCCATCGCGCCGAGGGACGCCGGGGCAGCGGCCCACGCGGGGACGCCGGCAACAATCGTGAGGATCTGGCCGGTGGTCCCAGCGGGAAGGCGGGTGTTCGAGCCGCCGGGCACTCCGACGATCAGATCCCCGGCAGTTGTGATCGGCGAAAGGGCGTCGAAGGCGGCCGTTTTCGCGGTCTGACCGGTGCCGCCGTCCGCGATGCCCACGGGCGAGGTCAGGCCGCCGCCGCCGCCAATGCCGGCCACCGCCTGGCGAACGTGCGCTCGAATCCACTGGCGGTCAGACATCGATCACCTCGAATGCCGGGATAGTATGGAGCGTATCACCCACGGAGGCCACCATGCCGCTGATCCTGCTCCTTCTCGCTGCCTGCATCGACACCGGAACTGCCGACGACACCTATGGAGGTCAGCCGGGAGGACTCGCCCTGGTCGAGGTCGTCATCGACCATGAGGGGACGGGGCGGATCTGCCCACCCGCCGGGCCGTGGTCGGCATGGTCCTGCGCGATCGACCACGACGGCGAAGGGACGGAGGTATGCCTTCCATTCCCGGATACTGCGTTCGCCCTCGTCGACGGGTGCATTCAGATCGCCCAGGGCGGCGAGTACACCGTCGACCTGACCCCGCCCGTCGGCTACGAGTACCGGGCCTCGTGGTGGGCGCGGTAGGCTCACAGGCCACCCGGAACGGCCAGGGCGTAGTCCCAGATGCCGCCAGAGAGGGTCCGGCGAATCACGATCGCGTAGGATGTCGCACCTGCCGAGTCGATCAGGGTGACCCACTCGCCCGCTCGAACAAGGGAGCGGGAGGCGGGCACCTGCCAGGCCGACACGCGCCAACCGAGGGCCTGAGAGCGGGCGAGCCATGCCGCGGCTCGGTAGGCTGTGGCGTCGCCGGCGCCCCACTCCAGGGACAGGGACGCCGTTGAGCCGCGCGGCAGATGTCGGACCCACCCGTGCGGCAGCGGGCCATCGTAGGCGGTCCCAGCGCCGACCGTGGCCGATCCGCCCGACCACGTCGCCTCCACTCGGGTGACGCGGGCGGTGCCCTCCTCGGTCTGCCACTGGCTGACTCGGCGCCAGTCCTCGCCCTCCCGGACGACAGCGACGGACCGTTCCCGCGCGTTGTGCGGATCGAGGATCACAGGCGCCCATCCGCAATCGCCGCGATGGATGGCGATCGGGAGCCAGGAGATCAGGTCGCGCGCCACCTCCCAGGCCCGCGCGTCGGGGTCGTCGATATACCCGGCGCACTGGCCACCAAGGTAGGTACCGACCCTGACCCACTCGGGCAGGTCGATGTCAGCGCCGCCCCGGGCCAGGAGGTCGGCAGCGAGAAGAACGGGCGAGGCGGAGACCGAACCGAAGGGAACGTGAGCGGGGTCAACCCAGGCGGAGGTGTATGGGCCCTGCGTTCGCCAGAGGGCAGGCGCTCCCGTCGTGTCCACACTGGCGAAGGTCTGCCCGAGGCCGTCCGCAGTCGAGTACGTGATTCCGCCGGTGTACGATGTTCCGGTGGAGTCAAGCACGTTCACTTGTGTCGCCACGCTATACCCTGAGGACACAATGACCCGATCGGTATTCCCGGCGGTCACGACGGCGATCGGCGCCGACACTTCGGCGTCTGCGCCGGGTGCCCCGACCACCCACGGGATCCGCGTACCCGCCGCCTCTGTCGAGGTCGGCCAGGTCTCCGCCGTGATCTCGGCGGTCCGCGGAACGAGCGGCACCTCCCGGCGATAGGGCGAGTCCTCCAGCGTCGTCGATAGCCAACCCGGGGGTTGGTCGAGGGCCCTGTAGTGCGAGGCAACCAGGTCGCCCTTGGCAACGACGTGGTTGGCCTTCCAGGTGTGGACCGCTGCTCCGGCCCGGTGCCAGACGATCGACACCTCGGCGGTCGCGTCGATCAAGTCGAAGCCTGCGGCAATCAGCGCGGGGACGTCTTCGCAGGGGAGCACGCACGCGAAAGAGACCGAGACCGAGTCACCGCCGCCGCCGGACAGGTCGACCTCGTCGGTGATTTCCGGCACTTCGACGAGGCCGGGGAGCACGTGTTCTCCGGCGGCAAAGGTCACCTCCCGCTCCCCGAGTCGCCAACTCCGGCCCGCCCAACTGACGACGACGACCACGACGGCCTCAGCATCGCGAATGTCGGTCACGTCGATATAGGGGGTGTCCGCCACTACTTCACCTCGACAAGTTCAAGCGACACCCGCCTGAATTCGTCCCTGTTCTCGTTGCCCGCGATGTTGACGATCTTCAGGCCACCGGGACACGTGACCAGGGCGTGATCGTCCCGGCGATTGAGTAGGATCGTGGTGGATGCTCCGTAGTCAGCGACCTGGACGTAGACCATGGGGTTTCCGCCGTGGCGCGCAAGAAGGCCGCGCAGTGCCGCCGCCGTTTCCGCTACCGCGACATTCGGCCCAACCCCGGCGTTCGACGAGTGCCGCTTCCACGTGACCGCCGATGCCGACGCGATCTCAGCCTCGTACACGCCCTCGTCCCAGGACATCCCGAACACGTCCGAGTCAGGCGAGCGGGTGACGACCACGGGGATTTTGCCCTCGAGGTCAACCCGCTCATGTCCGGGGATCTGGTCGATCGACCTGCCGAGCGAGTAGTCGAGGCCGAACAGGTGGACCGGTCCGAACGAGATGTTGCCAACCCGAAAGTCGTCCTCACGCGTCGGATAGGCGTTGTCGAGGTAGATCCTCCAACCGGCGCAACTGACACCCGGGAAGAGAACCACCGCGGAGTCAGGCCAGAGGGAGAGCCGGTGCGCACCGCCGCCTACAGGGTCAGTCGTCGCCACGCCATCGAGGTAGAGCCGGGCCATCGGCTCGGTTCCTGCGGCTGACCACCGCCCGCCGTCGTTGCCGAGCACCCGGCGGTAGCGCGTGGTGCCGGCTCCGTTGTCGAGCAGGACGTACCATCCTGCGCACTCGTCGCGCTTCAACCACGTTGTTTGAGCGCCACCGGCTGGCACAATTGCGTTACCGAGTCTGGAGAATTCCACCGCAGTCAGAACGAACGTTGCCGCGTCGTAGCGGGTCGTCCAGGCGCCCGCCGCCGATCGGGAATCGACGCGGATCCGGCGGGCATTGTAGCCGTAGGCGCCGACGCCCACGAGGGGCGCGTGCGCGCAGTCCTCAAGCCAGGGGTTGTCGGGGTCGGCCGCCCACGGGATTTCCTGGTCGGCGGTCAGGCCGACCGACCGCCAGCCGATCCGGGGGGACGGACACGTGCGCGAGATGGCGCGGGCGAGGGCGTACTCCCCGGTGGTCACTGACGTCCATGTGTCGCCGATCGCCCCCGGGCCACGCAAGCCAGAGACCTTGAACCCGTCGATCAGGTAGTCGTACGTAGTTGCAACGGGTCGACCGGGAAGCTTGCCTGGATTGTCCCCGCCCGCCTGGTCAAGGTCGTGCCACGTCGCATGCTTGCCGGCCGTCGCGTGGTGGTCGCCCGTTGTCGTTACATTCGTCATGTCCGGCAACGTGAATTGCACTTCACGCCAAAACGAGTCATCCATGGCCGGTGCGTCACCGCCGGCAGCGTCCAAGCCGTGTCCCCACTGGATGCGCGGATTTCCGGTGGCGCTTCCGTCCGGAACGAACCGCCCAACACCGATCCACCGACGCACCTCTGAGGTATCCCACACCCGATATTCGAGTTGCACCGATGCGTTTGCGCCTGTTTCCGTGTTTATGGCTAGTCCGAGCCTGAACTGCAAGCGTTGTGACGGGGTCAGACCGTTCACGGTGGCCAGGGTTACGCCGCCAGCAACGTCATACAAACGGAATGAGGTGGTGGTGCGCCTGACTTCGACCTCCGATCCGAAGTTCACTTCAGACACACGGAGCCGCAATGCGATATCCGCCGCCGCCAAACTGCCGCCGCCGTCGACGCGCTCGGTCCATTCCGCCAGTCCAGAGCAGAAGCCAGCATATGCAGCCGGTGCGGTGTAGCTGTAGAATTGCTGCCCTGTCGCCACGACACCATCGCCGGTCGTGATCCTATGCTCGCCTGCGTTGACCACCAACGCCGACGATGAGGTTCCCGCCGACACCGTGACGTAGTCCTGATCCTCGGGCAGCTCGAGCGGAAGCCACGACCACCGGTACCCGGCCCGATGCCCGAGGCGCATTCCCGTGCGTTCGTAGGGCAGGGGGAAATCTGTCCATCCCCCAAGGTAGGCAATCCCTATCGAAAAGCCCGCGAACGTCGAAACATCCGCCACCCATTCGTGAGCCAGCAGGACACGGCCACGCTGGGCACACGCGGCGAATCTGTATGGATGGGATTCCGCGTAGGTGCCGGGCGCGTCGTATGGGCGATGCCACCCAGCATAGTACGAAGGTATCGCCGCGTTTCCGAGGGTCGAGTGTCCGTCTGACCACGTGTATCCATTGTCAGGCGAGTAGGCCGACGTACACGCAAACGCCGGAAGATTTTCCATGTGTCCTGTCCAGTACACCCATGGAACGCCATTATCGTACACGGAACACAGCGCGATTTCGGGCAGAACTTCAACCAATGTACCGGCCGGAGTGTACCACCCTGAGTATCCCGCTCCCGTTCCGAACAGCGCATTGCTCACGTAGGACGATAGGTCCACCTGAACCGCGGAGCCTATCGGTTGCGACGCCGACCCCAGAGTAGCGGCCACGATTCCGGTGCTGTATTGCAACCACGTCACCAGAAAGCCGGCTGACGTGGCGATCACGCTGGGAAGGGCGGAACATTGCGACGAGCCCTGGTACGTCTGTATCAGGTCCAGTCTGGCGTTCAGCCCGAGACCCGCCCACTGCCGAATTACATCGATATGCACACCTGCGACGTTGGTGTTCCGTTTCAGGTGGGCGAAGACCGAAACCTGCCCGTCGTAATAGGCAACACTAAGCCTCCCGATGCCGTACTCAAGGCCGATTGGAGCGGAGTATGGCACCGTCGCGTAGATGATATCCGTGTCGACGGTGGCCCAATCCTGCCACAACTCCCACGTCACCCCGTCGTCCACAGACCTGCACACCATGATCCCGTAGTGCTCGGCATCCCACCCGAGCCGCCACGCGAGGCAGAAGATCTCGTCACCGATCACCACCAACGCCGGCCAGTAGGGAGGTGCAGCGCTTGTGCCAGCGAAAAGCGTAGCAAACGCACTCCAAACTCCAATCGTGGAGCGCCGGGTCACGAGCAGGTCTGTTCCGCGTCGAACGACCAGCACCACCGCGTCTGTTGATGTCGTGACAATCGCCGGCTCCCGCTCGGCTACCGCATCATCGTAGCTGATCGACTCCCAGGCCGACACAGCGCTTGGCGGTTCGTGTCCAATCCACAGCGGCTCACCCTGCCGCCGCATGGCCATCGTCGCGCCGTGGTCGACCTGCCCCGCAAGCCCGGCGTGCTGGCACCTGACATTCAGTGTCGACGTCGCCGAGGGCGTACCGGACACCTGGAGACGGAGCCTCGTGGTTCGGCCTGGCACCGCGTACCCAGGGATCGGCGATTGCTCCCGGTAGAGCGGGGTCGCCGCGCCCGGGTAGTCGGACGGCACGATCTCCTGAGCGAGGAGAAGGCCACGGACGTAGGAGCCAACAGATTCAGGCATTGGTCACAGCCTTCCCGGCGAGCGCCCGGTTTGGCGCTGGATGTCCTTCCATGCGCCGGGGGCACGGGCGGCGTCCCTCGAACCGCGACCCATGGCGACGTGTTTGTAGCCGTCGAAGTTGATGGCCACCGGAGCGGGCGCCGTGTTGCGCCCCGCCGCCCGGTTGGCCTGTCGGACTAGCTCGTCGGGGTTCTTCGCTGCGACAAAGGTGTCGCCCGGGGCCAACCGAACGCTTCCGCCCTCGGGCATGTACTGTGCACGGGGGGTGTCGCTGAAACTTAGCTCGGTGCTTGCGATCCGCGCGATCTCGACGGCACCGGCGGTCGCCGCGGTTCCGGCGATAAGTAGCGATGCTGGGAACGGGTAGTCCATCCATGCTCGGGCTACGGCCGCGGCAGTGGAGATCACCGCTGAACCGTAGGCGAACGCTTGAGCCCGTTCAAACGCATTCGCCGCCTGTTCGTTTGCCGCTTGCGCTGCCGCTTCTCCGGCTGCGGTTTGCGCCTCAGCAGATAGCCCAGCGGCCTCCGCTTGCGCTTCCGCGGACTCTCGCGCCTTGGCTGCCTGCTCGGCGTACTTGTCACTAACCATTGACAGGATCGAACCAACCGAATCCATCGCTGACGACACGGAGGCAGCCATCTCCAATCCGTGTTCGATAGCAACTTCCGTAGACTGACGCTGGATTTCGTCCATCGTCTCCAGCGAGGCGCCCAACTTTTCGGCTGCTTTTCTTGTCTCCTCGATCTGTGCTCGCTCAGCTTCCCACCGAGTAAGTCCAGCGCGGGCCACCGATGCCTCGAAGGCTTCCAAAGTTTGCGCAGTGTCTTCCTCCTTCTTTTTGGCCTTCTCGCTTTCGTCCGACCGCTTTTTTGCGTTCTCGGTGCGGATGTCGGCGAGGTCCATTTCATGTTTGATTTGGAGCGCGATGGCGGCTTCCTGCGCTGCACTCGCGTCGCCGGAGACCTTGGCAATCTCGATGATGTTGGCCAACTCTCGGCGGTATTCCTCGTTCAGCTTGGCTTCGCCGTCCAGGACGGCAAGGGTTGACGCGTCGCGAATCGAGGCGAGCTGAGCGGTGGCGGTGGCCTGTTCTTTCGCTGCCCTCGCCTGATTATCCGCCGCCTTTTTCGCCTCCGATGCTCCGGATCGCGCGGATTGTTCCGCCCGCTTCCTCGCCTCCTCGCGCAGGGTGAACATCTCCAACTCGTCGACAACGCTTTCACCCAGTTCGTCGGTGGATTCCCTAAGGTCTCGCGTTGCGTAATCGACCCCTTCGATTGATTTTTCTTCGTCGCGGAACGCGTCAACGGCGAGGCCAGCCAATCCAGGAACGACGGCCATCCACTTGAGAGCCGTGCCGACCGCTTGCGCTTCGTTGGCCAGGTCGCCTACTACCTTGACCGCGCCCGCCATGACTTCGACGGCCGCCACGACATTCGGGGTGAACGCGACGCCCCAAGCGGAGGCCGCCCCGGTGGTCGAGAGCTTCAAGGCGCCCATGGCTGCATCCATGTCGTTGCTCGCCTTGATTGCCTCCGGACCGACCACCGCACCGTAATACTCAGCTGTCTTGTTCCACTCTTCAACGGACCCCGAACCGTCCTTCAGTGCGGCCGCAACCTTGGCCCCTCGTGAGCCGAGCATATCGATTGCCACGGTGGCGCGCGTCGTCGAGTCCGGCAATTTCGAGATGGCGTCAATCGTGGCGAGGAACGACTCCTCCACCGAGCCCGACGTCTCAACGCCCAGGTCCCGGAACGCTTTCTGCGCTGACACGCTTCCCGACTTCGCCTCTCCGAGCTTTGCAGTAAAGGCGCGGATCCCCGCCGATCCTGCCTCCATTCCTATTCCCGCTGCGTCCATGGCCGCCCCGAGAGCGATCATGGTTTTCGTGGAGATCCCGAGCGTGTCAGCCGCAAGGATTGTGTCATCCACCCACTTGCTGTTGGCCTCCGCCAACTTCCACCCTGCCCCTGCGATGGCAGCGAACCCCGCACCAACAGCGCCGAGCGGGCCAAGCATCGCCGAGATCGCCGGTGGCAACGAGCTGAATGAACTCACCAAGTCTGACGCGCTTCCGGCTACCGTTTTCAGCGCCTTGTCCGCGCTGCCCCAAGACTGCTTCGCGTCGGTTCCCGCCTTTTTGGCCGCATTTCCAGCCTGCTGCATCGCCCCCACGATCGGCGACGCGTCGCCACCGACACGGAACGCCAGGCTTTCGGCCATCGTGCTCATGCGACACCCATTGAGGCCCGGCGTTCGGCCACCCGGCGCAGGTAGTCAGCCTCTTCCGATCCGGACAGGTTGCGACCGGTGACGCCTTTCGGATCAGGTTGGTCCAAGCCTTGGACGATCGCGCGCTCCCGGTCGAACCAGAACGCTTGCATCGCCGGTTCGAGACGGTAGAACGCCTGGAGATCCCAACCGCCGCGGCGCTCTACCATCCGTGCGACCATTTCGACCTCCGAGATTACCCCCCGTTGGGGGTAACAGATTTTCCCAGGTCTTCGGTGCCCCGGGTTGCGGCGCCGACCTCGCCCATGGCCGTTTGGAGTTCCTCGATCTCGGCGTGCGTGAACCCGGCGCGGGTGAATTCGTCGGTGAGTGCGTCGGCGAACTTCTGCCACCCGTCCGGGCCGGCCGGGAAGGCATCGCGCCTGGCATCCATCTCGCCCGATGGTTCGAGCGACTTGGCGAGCAGAATCATGGCCACCCGCTCCCAATAGAGCGGCATTTTCGTCTCGTCGTTCCCGCCGGGCGCGCCGTTGACGAAGATTCGAGGCGCAGGGAATTCCACCCGGACGGAAGACCGGTATCCCGGTGGCAAGCCGCACACGGTCAGCGTGACAGCGGACCCGTCGGAGCGGGTCAGGGTGACAGGGAGGCTTGGAAGGCCGGGGAATGTGCTGCGCATGGTTCCTCCTGCGCGTTGGGTGGATGGGGAGCCCTCGCCTCCAAGGGAACCGCCGCCGCGGCCGTGAGGGCCGGTAGGGCGCTCGGTGGCGAGGGCTCCCCGGAGGACATCAGGTGATCGTCGGCTTGTTTTCGTGGTCGACGAAGGAGCACGCGTACTGCCCGAGGCCGTCCGCGCCGCCGGTGTCGATGGCAAGTTCGGTCGCCACGGTGTAGTTGAATGTGATGACCTGCGTTGCCTCGCCCTCTTCCGTCTTGTCGACGGTGAGGGCCATCGAAAACGCCTTCTTCGATCCGGCCCCGACAGTCGTGTACCCCGATGCGCCGCCGGTGAAGCGCAGGAATTCGTAGGGCGTCACTGCTGCGTTGCCCCAGAAGCTTGTGATCAAACACGTGAACGAGCCCGTCACGTTGCCATCGTCAGTCTCGATCAGGGTCGGCGTCGAGTAGTGCCGGCCGCGCGCCATGGCCTCGGTGTAGACCCGGCCGTTTTCGGTCCAAGTGAACGAGGCCTGCTCGAACGTTGCGGTCAGTGTGTGCGCAGCGCCATCGGTGAACACCAGGGTGCCCTTGCTTTTCTTGATGGGGACCGTGCTGTCGATCTGTGCCATGGCTGGCTCCTATGCGGTGTGTCGCAGGTCCCAGGTCACCGGCACCTGGACGCGGTAGCGCGCCCATCCGTCGGACGAGGGAAGGGGGGTTGTGTCGGGAGGGTCGAGGGCGCGGATTCGGACGCCTGTGACGGCCGTAGGGGCCGCTGGCGTATCCGAGTAGTCCTGAAGGTCGAGGTTCATCCGTCGCAGGCCGTGGGCCACGTCGTCGGCCGCGCGGACGATGTCATAGGCGTTGTGCGGGTCGCGCTCGGTGCCGTCGGCGTAGAAGACATCCGCCGTCAACAGCTTGTCCACCCGAGTGGCAACCTGTGTCGCCGAGTGCCGGCCGGCATCGCGGGAGCTGATTGCGGTCCAGTCGAACCGCACGAACGGATTGTTGCGCTGGGGGACGAAGCCGTTTTCACCGATCAACACGAGCTTGGGTGCGCCGTGAACGGACAGGCCATTGAGGTACGTGTTGATGCGCGCAAGGACGTTTGCCTCTCGGGCGGTGGGGTCGATCGTGGCCATCAGCCGCCCCCGAAGGCGCGGTGGATTTCGTCGCTCACGCTGCCTGGGGATCGGTCGGTCGGGATGTTGCGCCGGGCCAGAATCAGCGCCCGCTTGAGGTGGTGGCCACCGCGCATGCGCACTGTCCCATCCTCGACAAACCGCGCATACTTGACGTTGTTGCTGACCGTTGCCTCAACGTGCGTACCGTTGGCCGTCACCTCGCCGGTGCCGTCTCCAGGCTCGCTCGCCTTCGACGGGCTGGTAGGTACCGCGCCCTTGATGCCGGCCGCCCGGAGACCCACCCGCCAGGCTGCCCGGAGTCGGCCCGTGTCGATTCGCTTGGGCAAGCCGTCGACGCCGTTCAGGCCGATCATCGTGTCGGCGCAGATGTCGAGCGCCAGCTTTCGTACCGCGGTGTCCATCGCCTCCGGCAGAAGGCTGGAGGCGAATTCCGCCAGGGCCCGATCGAACTCGGCCTGGAGGAACTCGACGGACACAATAGCGGTCATCAGGCGTTGTCACCTGCGATCAGGACGTGCGCTGTCGACGTGTCCGGCGTGGTCAGGGCGAGTTTGTCAGCGGTCGTGGCGGTCACCGAGTAGCCATCGATGGGGTTGACAAGCAGAGCAAAGCCGCCGGGGCCGACTGTGAGGGTCGGGGTCGTCCCGCCGAGAATCGTCAGGATCGGGGCTGCCGATCCCTGACCGATGACCCAGGTATCGCCCGTGTCGGTGTCGAGGTTTTCGAGGGCGAGGATCTTGATGTTGTTCAGGGCGAGCGCCGCGCCCTGGAAGTCGGTCAACCCGCCGGCCACATCAATGTCCTCAGTCGTTGCGGCGAGAGTGCGGACCTCGTCCTCCCAGACGCTCCCGAGTTGACTCGATCCCGTGCCTTCCGCGAACGTCTTGTTGTAGTTGAAATCGACGGTCTTTTTCGACCCGTCGCCACCGGTGACGGTGCCGAAGATGCGGACCTGAACGGTGATACCCTGGACAGTTTCGGCCATGGCTTGATCCTCAGTTGGCGGGCCTGCCGACCACTTCGTAGTAGACGGCGTCGGCCAGTTTCGCGGTTTCGATGCCGACCACGGCGTAGCGCGTGGTCCCGACGGTGAAGTGAGAATCGGTGTTGGGCGCCCGGGTGAACAGCGACGCGAGCGCCAACAGGCGTTGGTCGCCTACCCGGTAGATGCCCGATTCGGCTGCCTCGCTCTCGGTGAGCGGAGACAGCCAACCTGTGACGGTGTCCTGGTCGCCAGCGCGAGAAACGAGCCCTGTCGCTGAGTCCATCGTCGACGATCCCGGCGTGAAGAACACCGCCGACGTGGTGGTGGTCTCGTCCGACAGGAGCGACGACACGTCTGCTGTGATGGATGCGGCCATCACGTCGGAAAACGTGCCGGTGCCGATGTCGTTCATGCCTGCCACGCCTCCATGAAGTACCACCGGGACGTGACCGAGTTGTCTGCGCCCGCGTTGGGCACGGTGCGACAGTAAAGGGTGTTGCCGTCGCCGGTCCACCCGTCGCTGCTGTTCGTCGAGTCGTGAGAAGCTGCCGCGCTGATTCCGCCCACGTAGTCAGCGGTTCCGGTGGCGGGGTTCGTCGCGGTTCCGAAGACGGGCGCCATCGTCGCGAGGCTTCCGGCGGTCTTCACGAGCTTCACCCGGACCAACCTCCAGAGCGTCGTCGGGATGTACTTCCCGAGATCGATCGTGTACTCGGATGCTGCTGCGCCCTCCGTCTCGGCCACCGTCACGAGCAAGCACCTCCGCCCGTTGACGGTGTGCTCGGTGTAGGTCTTGACGGCGGCGTAGGCCATGGATTCCTCTACTGAGTGTCAGCGTCCGAAGGAGCGTCGGAAGACTTGGTGTCCTCGGCAGCAAGGCGTTCGAGGGCCTGGATGGCGCCCATCGTTGCGTTGATCTGCGCGGCGATTCCTCGGGCCTGCGCCTCGCAACGGGCCATGGCTGCCCTGTGCTTGTCGAGGATCTTGCGGTATTCGGCGAGACTGGAGTTGATGCTATCCACGGGGTTCCTCCGTGTGTTGGGGTTACAGGGTCGCTTCGAGTTCGAGAATCACGCCGGTCGGTTCGGCAGCGCCGTCTTCCTGCGTCACGACAACGCCGAGCCGGTCGCCGGCGTTGACCGACAGCGACAGGCCGGAGAACCGCTGCGAGCGGCGGTCCACCGCGAACGTCAGGGCGCCGGTCGTGCTGCCGGTTGCGTAATTGACCAGCATGAACTTCACGTCGGCGGTGGTGTGCGGGACTGCCACGTTGTCGACCAACCGCAGGGCGGTGATCGTTGCGGGCAATGGGGCGTAGAAGCCATCCTCGGGACTCACGATGTCGTGAGCGTCGGCGGTCATGACGGGCACCTGGGTCATGTTCGCGGCTTTCCCCGCGGCGATGCCAGCCCGGATCCACCGGAGGGTCACAGTGTCGATGGTCTGTGGCGCCCAGTCGGTGGGCGGCACGAAAGCCATCGCGCCGTCTCGACCGAAGGCAAGCGTTCCGTCCGCCGTGCTCGCGGAGCTGCCGTCATGGGCGATGGTCAGGGGCGACCACGCAGCGCCGTCCCAGTAGGTCCACTCCAGCACGCCGGCCGCATCGTAGGTTGCGACGGTCGCGGACAGGTCGAAGGCCAACTCACAGAACGCGGTCGAGGCGCCGAAGTAGACGAAGTCTTCGCCGGCCACCGGGGCGTCCGGGAAAAGTTGGTGGGTCGCGCCGTAACCCGCGTTGACCGCGGACAGGTCGCCGAAAACGCCGTTGTTCTCGACCTTGACCTGCGAAACGCCGGCCGCGGTCAGGGTCGGCACGGCGCCGACCAGGCCGGCACCATTGGTGCGGGCGCCGTCACCGTCGACGGCCCATGCTCCGAGCACCGCCATCGACCACGTTTCTTTGAGGCCGAGGGTCGCGCGGGCGGTGGCCGCGTTCGCGTCGTCGATGAGACTGCGGCCGAATGCGCTGAGATCGGTCTCCGCGTAGGTGTCGGCCGCCGTGGCGTAGGGCAGCTTGTTGGCCGCCGTGGCGAGGGCCGCCAGCGACAGAAGGCTTGCATCGTACGCCTGGACCTGGCTGCCGATGTCGCTCACCAGGAGGTAGTCGGAGAACACCATGTCGGTATCGGAGCCGTACGCGGCTTCGAATCGGCCATCGGTCCCGGCCCGGTCCACCGCGACGGCGATCTTGCGGATCGACATGGCGGTATCGGCTGCGTTGGCGACGAGCTGCGTCGACGAGAAGCCGTGCACCGTCGCGGTCAACTGGCCCTTGAGGGTCAGAAGGTTCGCGGCGTGACTGAGAACCTCGTACCATCCATCGTTCTCACCGTAGTTTTCCGAGCCGGTGATCTGAACGATGTCTTTCAGCGCGAAGGTTGCCGCGCCGTCCGTGGTAATCGTCGCGTCGGAGACACCCAACACGCCGGCCGTCACGACGCCAGCGCCGACGGTCGTGTCGACCGTGGCAGTCGGGAGAACGTTCAGCGCGCGGCCGCCCATCTGCGCTACGGCGGTGGCATAGCCGGTGTTCTGGACAAGCCAGTTGCCTTCGAGTTCGATGGTCTCCAGGTCGGCCTTGAAGCTGTCGCCCTGGATGATGAGGTCGCCGGCGATCCGGAGACTGCCCCCGAAGGTCGCCTGACCGGTGCCGAGAAAGTTGAAGACCGGGTTGGTCGCCGCGTTTCCGAAGTCCATCGCGTCGTCGGCCAACGTGTCGATGACCAGGAAGTTGTTGCCGGCTGAGTCCTCGATCGTCAGGGCCGCGGCCTGGCCGTCCTGGCACACGATGTTCGCCGAGAGGTCGGCAAAGTAAATGTCGTTGGTGTAGCCAGCGGCGATGTAGAGGCCGGCAAAGACCGCGCTTCCGCCGTTCGACGTTGGGGCCAACGCCTCGAAGGTGGCGTAGGTTGCACCTGCGGTGTCGCCTGCCAGGCCCTCGGCGGTGCCCGAGTAGGCCGCGGAGATCCCCGCGGTCTTCGCGTTGGTGAGTTGCTGCACCTTCGCGAGGGCGATCCCGAAGCTGCCGGTCGCATGCGTCGACGTTCCAAGCGAGTTGAACGCGTACCCGGTGCCGGCGGTGTCGGCGGTGTCCTGGTCGATGATGGCGTTCTGGTCGAGGGTCGAGCCGTTGATCAGCCCGGTGGCGGTGAGCGCGCCGGCCACCGTGAACGAGGCCCCGATGCCCGAGTCCTTGATCAGCAGGCCGTCAACCGTGACGCCCGATCCGCTGGTCGTCTCGTTGATCGTGTCAGTCTCAAACACGCTCCCGGAGAGGGCCCGGAAGATGTTGGCCAACATCACGAAATCGTCGGCGCCGTTGATCTCGAAATCGATTTGGTCGTCAGTTGGCGCGCTGATCGTGGTGTCGCCGTCGGCGTCCAGGATGAGGGCGTCCGCGCCGCCGTTCAGGTCGATCGAGGCGGGCAGGAACGACCCCGAGATGGTCAGGTTTCCGCTCTCGTCCAAGCGACCGTAAACGGTCAGGTCGAGGGAGTAGACGGCCCAGAGGTCGGTCAGAACGGGAGCGGGCATGGACGTAGCCTCTCAGGATGCGGTTGGTTCGACGAAACCGTCTTCCCAGGGTTGGGCTTCCGGCATCGTGACGGTGAGGGTCGGCAACCCGCCGTATTGAGCGATGAGGGCCTGGATTGCGGCGACTTGATGCCGGTCGTCAAAGGACAAGCCCTTGAGCGAAAAGTACTTGGTTCGGAGTGCCGCGTTGGCGAGGAGAATCCTGGCCAACACCACCGTTGCGTCGTTCACCGTTCCGCCGGTCGAAACCGCGTAGTCGACCTCGTCGTCCTCGAACACGTACGCCGTGCTCTTGGTGTCCGCGACCTGGAGGCGTACCTTGCCCCTGGTCGTCGTGAGGTCGTAGGTGAAGGCCATCAGGTGCCCTTTGGGCGCCCGGGGCCTCGGCGCTCGGTGTTGCTGTCGATGCTCTCCAGCGATTCGGCGATCCGCGTGAGCAACGCCTCTTGGCGCAGGGCGCACGCGAGTAGGTGCGGGGCGACCTCCTCCATTGGGATGATGTCGGTCCCGACGATGTGACGCAGGGCCTCCAGGCGTGCCGGTAGGGCAGCCTGGAAAGCCTCAGCGTGCGGGTCTGCGGTCGGCATGGGGTTCCTCCTGCCGGTGTTGGTGGCCTACGATGCGGCCTTGTTGTCGCACTCCCAATATCGCCAGTTGGTCACGGCGAACCCGATCCGCTTCTCAGCCACCATGCCGAAGACCTTCCGTTTCGGGTCCTCGTAGGTCGTGATGATTGGCGCGCCGGAATCGTAGCATCGAATCCCCTTTCCGGCCTGCCCGATCCACCATGCCGCGGCCGACGCGGCCTTGTTGAGCCGGCGCCACTCGATGGGTTGGAGGGCCTGGTACATGGTGTTCACGTCGTTGTTGGAGCTTCCAACGAGCTGCACCGAGCGAAGCAGGGTCTGCGCCTTGAACCGGAGGGCCGGCGGCACCACCAGAAGGGAGGGCTGGATCAGGATCTGTTCTCCGCGTTCATCCACCGCGTTGGTGGTACTCATGCGGATCAGCGCATCCTGAAGCGTGGTCGTGCCGAGTGCGGCGGAGACCACGTGGTTGGCGTAGGTCTCCGAGCCGAATTTGCGCGGGTGCGTGGTGTCGAACCAGGGGTACCCGTCGTAGATGAATTTCGGGTAGGGATCGGTTTCACCCTTGAACGACCCATCGAACAGATCGGCGTTGCCGGCCGTGAGCGTTCCGTCTTGGAACATGTCAGCGCAGTGCTGGTCACTCTTCGCGGCGAAGGACGTGCCCCATCCGCGGGTGATTTTTTCCATCATGTCGCCGAGCCCGCTGGCTGCCCGCCGTTCGTCCAGGTGCTCCAGGTCGCGGTCGGAGAACTCGACCCGCCGGCTGAGCAGCCGGATCTTGGCGTACCAGGTATAGCCCTCGCCGATCTGGTCGGCCTGCACTTCCTCGCCGTCGAGTCGTTCCTTGGGTTGCCCGAGGCCGCCCATGGACGTCCCCTTGTCGCCGAAGATCGGCAGGTTTTGGGTCACCATCTCGCAGAGACGGGGGTACAGCACCGGTTCGGCCTGGTATTCCTCGTCCATGATGGGGTAAACCGACCTTTTTGCGATCTCGGCGAATGCCGTCAGTGACATGGTCATGGCGTCCCCTACACGATGCCGGTGCGGGTGGGAAGGAGCGAGATCATCAGGGTGTTGGCCACCGTGTCGACCTCGTGACACATGATGCAACCGTCGGTGGAGGCGTCGATGTCAATGCTCTGTGCGCCGCCGATGTCCATGGTTCGACCGGCCAGGGCCTGCGTCACGGTGCCGGTGTCGGGCGGGTACTCGTAAACGCAGTTTCCGCCGACGTCGACGGAGATCGTGATCTCGCCGTCAGACGCAGGAACGGAGCACGACCCCCAGGCCACGCCGATCAGGGACGATCCTGCGGCGGCCTGCTGCACGTAGCCTTGGGTTCCCTCGGTCACGAAGTCGCCAGCTAGGATTGCGGTCGTCGACGCGTCGACCTTTTTCTGCACGAGAACAGGCTCGCCCTTGCGGTGCCCGTACGGAGGAGATGCCATGTTGTTGTGCTCCTATGCGGCCGTCTTTTTGCGGGCCTGCTTGAGTTTCCAGACGTTTTCGTGGTACCACTCGGGGTCTTCGCCGCGCTTTTCGGCCTCGGCTTGGCACTCCGGGGGGACGCCCTTCGACGGGGCCGGCTTCCCGGCGACGCGGGAGCCGACGGCGATCTTGTCGTCGCGACTGGCCGCCACCGCTTCGACGCGGGCGATCTGGTCGGCGACGAGGTCGGCCCTCATGTCGGTGGGCAGGCCGTCGACGATGGCGCGGAGGTCATCGGGGAGTTCTTTCGCGCGGGCCTTGTTCGACCTAGCGATCCCGGCCAAGCGATCGGTCTCCTGCTTTTCGAGCGCGGCGGCGCGCTCCTCAGCCTTGGCTGCGCGCTCCTCGGCGGCCGTCAGCTTGCCCTTGGCTTCCTCATACAGGGGGAGGATGTCCCCCGCCGATTCGCGGGCCTTGCGCGCGTCCTCGGTTGCCTTGGCCTCGCTCCGCTTGATGGCTGCTGCGAGGTCGGCCGTCTGCGTGCGCAGGGCCTCCAACTCGCGCATGGCGGCGTCGTGCACGTCCTTCGCGACCGTCTCCGGCGCGGCAGTTGCGCCGCCCTCCCCACCCTTGTCGCCGTCTGCTTCGCTGCCACCGTTCAGGAGGAGGGTCTTGAGTCGCATGGGTTCCTCGCGACGTGTGCCAGAATGGCGCACTTGCGAGGAAGGCTACTCCAGAATGGAACAGGTGGCAATCGCGCGTGTGCCATACTGGCGCACTCGGCGGGTAATTGTGCCATTTTTGATCACGTGCTGGTGTGCCTTTTCGACACACTCAACTTTTTTCAGGCAGGGCGTTCGGGTACAGCGCACGGAGCTGTCCCAGGCTGAGCGTGCGCCCCGCGTCCGAGAATCCACCGAGGGCCACATCTCCGCCGGACCATGCCTGCCACCGGGAGGCACCCAGCACTTCGATCTGGTCGGCCTCCGGTTGCCGTCGTAGCCAATCATCGAACGTCATCCCTTCCACTGCGTTCCCGTCGAGCAGCCGTTCCTGCCGCTTGTCGGGCGCGTCGATGCCGAGTTCTTTCCAGGACTTCGCGACAGGGGCGTCGATGCAGCGACAGCGCTGGTGAAGGGGCGCCGGCCCCTCGCCAGGAGGGTAGACCGGCTCCCCTTCCTCGTCGAGTGGGTACGTTCGGTTGTGGAGCGGGGCGCACACGAGGCACGTCACGGTGTCGAGAGTCGCGAGCCGCTGCACCTTCCCGACTATGTCTTTGTTCGCCTGGTAGGTCTCCAGCGCGGCCGTGTTGGCCACGCGCTGGATTTCCGTTCGAGCGATGCCGACGAATCGGCCGCGGTACGTCTCAATCAGGTCGGTGGAACGTCGGATCATTCGGGCTGCGTCGTCCATCGACTGGCCCTGTGTGATGGCGCTGGCGATGGTCGATTGCAGCGTCTCGCTCACCTCCACGAGGTCGAGCGCCAGTTTGTTTCGCCACCGGTTGCCGCCGATTGGCTCCATGATCGCGACCAAAGCGTCGGCCTCGGGCACCTCGGCGACGACCACGCCGGCATCGGCCGCGCCCTCCGGGAGCGCGGTCCGAATCATCCTGGTGATCGCCCGCGGCTCCGTCTCTCGGATTTCGTCGAGCCGATCGTCGATGATCTGGCGGATCTCGCCGTAGGTTGCCGACTGTGCCGCCGGGAGGGAGCCGAGGATGCCCTTGACGCGAATCCGGTCAGCGGCAGTCAGCGGTTCGCCTCGGGAGACCTGCCGTTCAAGGCGGGCCAACTCGTCGAACAACTCCCGGGTGTACGCGTCGAAGGCCGCTATCACCTCACGGGTGGCGCCGCCCTCGTAGCGCAGAAGCCAGAGGCGGTGGCGGACCATCATGTCCGCAAGTTGCTGGTTGGTCGTATTCACCGGTCGCCCGCGATTCGACGTCTTTCCTCAAGAATCATCAAATACGCCACCTGCCCCGCGCGGTTAAACTTGCGCATGGCAACCAGGATTTCGTCGTCCGTTGGCAAAATGCGGACGAACGTGTGGTCTGGTACCACCCCGTAGTCGACCTCCAGCGCGATCTGTACGGTTATCCGGCGTTCCATGGGGTTCCTCCATGGGTGTGATCTACATCTTCGCCACGGCGACTGCTGCTGTTTCCTCCGCCTTCTTCGCAGCTTCGTACTTCTTGCCCCACGCCTTCGCGGCATTCAGCCGCTCGGGGTCGGACTTGCAGATTTCGGCCGTCACGAGGGCGTTGTAGTCGCTGGAAGCGCGCCACTCGGCGTCATCCTTCGGTATCATCGTCTCCATCGTCTTCGTCCTCCGTCTCGGGTTCGGCCGGCGTTTCGGCCGGCGGTTTGGGGTCGCGCGTCAGAAACTCGGTCGCCACTGCGGCGCCCTCGTCCTGTGCGGCGATCTCGTAGTCCACCGGGTCATTCTCGACGCCCACCAACCCGAGGCGCTGTAGGTGCCGGGTGTAGTCGCCGAGCCGGAAGCCGGAGCGCATCTTGACGTCGTGCACGCGGGCCAGGTCGGCGTCTGTATCCACCGGGAGAACGGGGCCACACTCCAGGCGGAACGGCACAGCATCGGGATCGTAGGCGACCCCAGCGGCCATCGCCACGCCCATCCCGATCGCCCTGGCCACCTGCGGATGTGCCCTGCCGCGGGCGGATTGGAGCTTGCGCACGAAGGCTTCTCCCCGGTACCGGAGGGCCTCGCCCGATGCTGCTGCCCCGCCACCGAAAATCGAGAATTCCGGGAACGTCTCGCGAGTCATGGCATTCAGCCGACCCAACGCGTCGAGCAGGGCCTTGACGCCTGACATCGTCGGCTCAAGGTAGCCAAGCTCACCGTCGGCAGGAATGCCCGAGATGGCACGGCCGAACGTGATCGCCGAAGTGTCGGCTCCGAATTTGGCACCCTTGAGAAACAGCTTTGGATCGCCGTACCTGTTCCCGACCGCTTGAATCTGTGTGATCAGGCTGTCGAGAAGGGCGATGCCACGCTCCATCCCGTGCGCCGCGTGCAGGCCGTGCTCAGGCTCCCGGTACTCCTGCCACAGAAGGTTGCAGAACGGGACAGCGCCGAGCCGATGTTCTCCTGTTTCCTTGCGCACTTCCTCGCCATTGAGGGTCACGCGGATCCCCTCGGCGGTCAGCTCCCGCTGGTGTACGTCCAGGGTCGCATCGGCGACGTTGCCCGACCCGTCGATTTCGTCGGTCCGGAACACCTGCTGTGTGATCGTCACGCGCTCGATTCGTAGCCCGGTGGCTACGTCGTAGGTTACGACGTAGTTACGCGGATCGTGCGCTACGATCGTCACGCCCCAGGGCTTCGCAGCCTCGGTTCGCACCACCTCCAGGCCGATCCGGCCCATGGACGCCAGAGACAGGGCGTAGGTCGACAGGCGTTCCCCAAGCATCGAACGCTTCCAGATTTTTTCCCCGGCGTCAAGGGAGCGGCGGGCCGAACGGATGCCTCGGTCCTGGGTCTCCAGGGTCGCGCCCGCGCCGAATAGTGCGCCCGCGTCCTGGTCGATCACAAAGGCGTTGTCGCGCAGTAGGCGGGTAGTCTCCGCCATGACGTTCCCGTTGGTATCGAAGGCGCGGAACAGCCGCCACGCGGTCATGTCCTGGAGTTGATACGGCTCGCCGGTGTACGCGTCATGAAGCCAATTGTATCGATTTTTCCACGCGTCTTCCGACGTCGGGTACTTGTCGGCACCGCTCGTTCGGCTTTCGGTGTTACGCGTCGAATTCAGCAGGGTGTAGACGCTCATGGACGCCTCCGAGTCGAAGGGTAGCACGGTGGCGCGGGCGCGTCAGTATACCCGGCCACCGAGGTAGGAGACCTCGGGCATCTGGTTCGCTCCGGCCAGGGTCCACCGCATGTGGAGCTGACTCCCCGCGTCCATCTCGTCTCGGCCGATCGCGGGCCAGCCCACGAGCTTTTCGACGTAGGCGCCAATCCACGGGCAGACCGACGAATCGGGCAGGATGATCACGCTGGATTCGGCGGCGCGGATGTAGTAGTCAGCGCGGGCGGGCTTTGACTTGTCTTTTCCTGGCGTTTCTTCTGGCGAGAAGGCCACCAGGAAGGGAAACCGACTGCGCCGGGTCTGGAGGTACTGCGCGCCGTTCGCTGCGTCCTCGATGAGCGCGCCGCCCCTGCCGTGTCGGGTCAGGTGCGGTCGCCACCTCGCGATCTCGTCGTCCAAGACTCGATCGTGCTCCATTGGTGACATCGGCCGGGCAATGCGGCTCAGCAGGTACCGCTTGCCAGCCTTCAAGGCCCATGCCTGGATCGCGGTGTCGTCGTGGCCGGCGCCGCCCTTGACGTTGGAGTCGACCGTCAGCCAGACTTCGTCGGCGGCGGAGGCGATGTCCTCGGGTTGGCAGGTGTACCGCTCAAGGAACCACTCGGCACGGATTTGGCCTGCCTCCTTGAGGGTCCGTCGCATCAGGTACTTGGTCGCGTAGGCGTACTCGCCGCCTCCCTGTGCGTCGGTTCGCTTCTGGTCGAGCACCTCGCGCGGCAGGCGGATCGGGTCGAGAAGCTCACCCGGCGCCGTGCGCCAATCGAGCGGATGGCAGTGCGGATCCGACGGGTCGAACTCGGCAGCGAACCGAACCACCTTCGCCCCATTCGCCGCGAGATAGGCGCCCATGTCGAGCAGGTGAACCGGTTGCATCA
>Ga0208957_1000679_pt1 | contig 23248 bp, 40 predicted proteins | sample RifOxyA1_FD_184029 | JGI IMG/M metagenome (GOLD analysis project Ga0208957, IMG submission 184029) | Groundwater microbial communities from Rifle, Colorado - Rifle Oxygen_injection A1 (SPAdes) | ecosystem: Environmental > Aquatic > Deep subsurface > Groundwater | place: Rifle, Colorado, United... | reverse complement strand
GTAAAGTGGCATCGAAGATAGACTACATCATAGGCGAGGCTCACTATTTTGCCAAACTTATTCCAGACTATATTCCTGTGATTTTAAAAGATGCAGGTTTTGAAACGGAGTGGTTGCCGATTAGAAATATGTTTTTAGTTATGACTTTTGATGATGTGCATAAAAAAGAATATAAAGTAGATAAATACACTATATTTTTTGCCAAAAGAAAGGGGATAAAATGAAAAATAAATTTGATATTGAACCGAGAACTTATACAGCTAAACTCGTAATCTATCCAGACGAGAATATGAATGAGGAAATAACAATGTGGAATACAAAAAAAATATTATCTCAAAAAGACAAATATGACATTGAATTTATTATGCCTTATGATGATATTCCCGTTATTATTATCAGAAGAAAATGAAGAAACTTAAACCTCTCGCTGGCTACTGTCTCATTTTGCCTCTTGATGAACAGGATCAAAAGACATCAAGCGGATTAGTATTGCCGGAGAAGGCTAAGGAGAAGCCGATGAAAGGTAGGGTAATTGAGGTTGGTGATCCTATTCCACATTTTATAAACGGCAGTTTAAATGATGAGTTAGCTCAAGTTGCAAAAGGAGATACTGTCGTTTTTCATCGTTGGTCTGGTCAAGACGTTAAAGAAGGGGATAAGGAATATAAGTTAGTCAAGTTTAGCGATATTATGGGAAGATATGAGTAAATTTCCTAAATTAGTCATAAATGGTGAAAAAGCTAGAAAAGCTTTGTTAAGAGGTATGAATATTGCAGCAGACGCTACAGCCTCAACTCTAGGCCCAAGAAGTAGAAATGTTGCAATAGATATGCACCCAGGTCAAGATGTAGCTCCTAAAGTTATTCATGATGGTGTTAGCGTTTTGAGATCAATTAACTTGCCTGATGAATTAGAAGATATGGGAGTACGACTTTTAAAGGGTGCAGCCATGAAAACAAACGAAGTTGCGGGGGACGGGACAACAACTTCAACTATTCTCGCTCAAGCCTTAATCAATGAGGCCTTTGTCAATATTGCAGCTGGAGCAAATCCGATGCTTTTGAAACAACAGATAGAGGAGGCTACAAAAATAGTGATTGAAGAGTTAAAAAAGATGGCAACGCCGATTAAAACTGATAAGGAAATTGAGCAGGTTGCCTCCATTTCAGCCGCCGATCCAATAATAGGAAAGTTGGTGGCGGAAGCCTTAAAGAAAGTAGGCAAAGACGGCGTTATCACAGTCGAGGACGGGACAAGTTATGAGACAACCGTTGAGTATAAGGAGGGAATGGAGATTGACAGAGGCTATGCAACAACCAGCCCTTACTTTCAGACTAACGGAGAAACGACAGAGGCGGTTATTGAAAATCCATATATTTTGCTAACCGACAGAAAGTTGAACTATGCAAGAGAACTTATCCCGTTTATGGATAAGTTTTTAAAAACAACCAAGTCTAAAAACATTGTTATAATCGCAGGCGAGATAGTCGAGGAGGCTTTATCATTTTTAGTTGTTAATAAACTTCGAGGTAACTTAAACGTTCTTGCAGTCCAAGCTCCGGCATTTGGCGACAGGAGAATTGATGAGCTTGAGGATATTACAATATTAACAGGGGGAAAGTCGGTTTTAGAAGATACGGGAAGGTCACTAGACACAGTTGAAATAGTAGAGTTGGGAAGGGCTGATAAGGTTGTTGGTGATCGAGACAAAACTATTATTACAGGCGGTAAGGGAGAAAAAGGAGCTATTAGAAAGAGATTGGACGATTTAAGAGAACAGATTAAGGTTGCAAATTCTCCTTATGATGCGGACATTAAAGAGCAAAGATTAGCGAAACTGTCGGGTGGAGTAGCAGTTATCAAGGTAGGTGGAGCAACGGAAGTTGAAATTAGAGAGAAACGAGAACGGGTAATTGATGCTAAAAATGCCACAAAAGCGGCAGTTGAGGAGGGAATTGTGGCTGGAGGCGAGATTGCATTACTTGAAGTAAGTCACAAGATAGAAAGTAAGATTTTAAAAAACGCACTACGAGCCCCGTTTAGGCGTCTTGTTCAAAATTCTGGTATGGACTATGGTGATATTCGAGAGTTGATGGCAGGCAGAAAATATCCATTTGGGATTGATGTAACTGATGGTAAAGTTAAAAATCTTATAAAAGCGGGTATAATTGATCCAGTTTTAGTCGTTAAAACAGCTTTACAAAATGCTGTAAGTATAGCCTGTGCAGTTTTGACAACGGATACACTTATTACAGATTTACCACCTAAAGAATGAGAACTATCAACTATATTGGAAAATCTCAAAAAAGACATCCAGACGATCATCCGCTTAAAGAACCATTCAATCTTGATGGGAAAACACTGAAAGGACAAATAATATCAATATGCTCCGAATGTAAAAATAAAACTATTTTTAAAAATAATTTAAAGAATGGATTAAATAGGTTTTCTATATCATGTGGACATTGCGGTGGTTGGAGAAATATAGAGATTGATTATAGAATAAATTAAATATGAATAAACGCTGTTTTTTCTCAATCGCAGACAATCGAAACCTACCTTACTTCAAAATGATGGAAGCATCCCTTCGTAAGTTCGATAAAACTACCCCTCTTATTCTAATAGACGAAGCAAAGATTACACAACTAGGCGATCCTCATTTTTTTTATCGTAGTACACCTATCATAACTAAAGCGTTAATGAAGGATTATAATATGGTTTGTCATATTGATGCAGATGTTTTAGTTCTTGGTAATTTGGATCATGTCTGGGAAGGAGATTATGATTTAGCGGTAACCTACAACTCAAATCCTAGAGATGACGCTAAATATCCAATAAGGCTTCTTGATATACATCCCTATAGTTATTGCAACAACGGTTTCAATGTATTTAAGTCTAAAGCATTTATTGATCAATGGTTAAAACTTTGTATGTCTGACCACTTCCTAAACTTTCAGTATAGAGAACAGGATCTTTTGAATATACTTATTTATTATTTTAGCGAACCCTTCGGCGGCCCTTACAAAGTGAAGTTTTTGGATAATGGGCCAAAGTGGCATAATTTAGCCTCAAAAGGCTATACTCCCTATACCAAAATGGTTGATGGTAAAGTGATCTTACCTAAAAGTGAGGAGTGGCCTAAAGAAGATAAACAGCTTGTAGCTTATCATTTTGCGGGGGGTTTCTCATCTGCAAAAATGAAATATAGACTTATTTTCCCAAATGACGTAATCCAATTTATAGACAATTTAGTAAAACCATGAAAAAACGAAGAGATTTACGAATTCTATGGAATAGCAATAGCCCCGCTAGTAATTCTGGGTATGGAATTGAAACAAGAGATATATTATATAGATTAGTAAAAGATGGTTGGAATATTGGAATTTCAGCATTTTATGGATCACAGGGGGGGCCAAGAGAAGAGGTTTATCCCTCACAACTTAATTCTCAGTTGAGAGGTCTAACGATTAAACATTATCCTGTGATGAGTGAGGCTTGGGGTAGTGATGGTATGTTTTTTCATGGAAGAGATTTTGGCGCTCATGTGGTATTTAGTATGCAGGATGTATGGGTATTGGATCCAACGTACCTTTCAAAGATAAAAACTTGGATACCCTGGTTTCCGGTTGATAAGGAACCTTTACCACTAAACGTAATCGAGAAGCTTAATTTCGCCTACAAGATCATGTGTTTTTCAAAGTTTGGCTATGATCAACTTCTTAAAAATGGCTTCTCTGCTACTTTTATAACTGAAGGGACTGACGTTGAGATCTTTAAGCCTCGTGATAAGATAGAAGCCCGTAAAAAACTAGGAGTACCGCAAGATGTGTTTTTATGGTCTATGGTTGGAGCAAATAAGGAAAACCCGCCTCGAAAGGGTTATCAAGAGGCATTAGAGGCTTTTAAGATGTTTTATGATAAACATCCAGAGGCGGCTATGTTGTTTCATGTCCAACAACGCCATCCTGGCGGATTTCCTATAAAAGAGTATGCTAATTATTTAGGATTTGCTAAGCGAGTGTTTTTCATAGACGACTACCGATCAATGTTTATGTCAACCTCTGACACTATCGCAATGGAGTATAACGCCTGTGATGCGCTTCTTCATCCCTCACAAACAGAGGGATTTGGACTAGGAATTATTGAAGGAGAAGCGTCAGGTAAACCTGTAGTTGTCCAGCGTTGCCAAAGTATGCCAGAGTTGATAATAGAAGGAAAGACGGGATTTGCAGCAGATACACTCTATAAGAGATATACGAACGATCTAAGTTTTGTTAATGTCGCCGATCCCAAGAGCGTTTATGAAGCAATGGAGAAAACATATAAGATTTTAAAAGAAGATGAGAAAAAGGTAGAAAAGGATTGTCGAGACTGGATCGTTGAAAATTTTAATATCGATAAGCTTGTTCAAGATAAATGGATACCGTTTTTAGAAATTCTTCAGCAGGAGTTAATACCGTTGACAAATGGGAAAAAAAGTAATAATATGAATTTACTGAAATAATTAGTTATTCGTGCAGATTATATAGCACCAGCGATGGTGTTTTTTTATTAGGAGGTGTAAACATGCCAGATTTACAAGAAGGTGGTACATTTTCATATAACGCCGCAGGTTCCAATACTCCAGTCCAAGTTACTAAAGATCCAACAACTTTATATAGCATAAATCTTGCTCAAAATGGCGGATCAATGGGTTATCTTCAAGTCTACAATAATGGAACACAAGATATAGGTATAGGAACGCCAGATTTCGCAATTCCTTTAAATAGCGGGACATCAGGAGCTGGTACTCCGGCTTTAAGAGATGTAACATTTGGGCCTTATGGAAGACGAATGGATGGGGGAATTTCTTATCTTTGGGCAGCTGGAGCAACTGGAACTGTAGCTCATGGAGTTAATGTATTATTAGATATTTCCTTCCGTGGGTCGAATTAAGCAGTTATTATAAAAATATAATACAAACTTAACTATGCCTTACCCAGCAGTAAAAGTAACTTTCGTTGATCCTGCGGGAACCAACTTCGTAGCGGGTACTCCAGCTGGAGCTTCTGCTGTGGATCATGCGACTCAACATACCTCTCATAACGATGTTGTTGAGGCGATTGAGGATACGGTTGGAACAACGGCGGGGACTAATACTTTAATGTACTTTGCCGCAGGACAATTCCCAGTAAGACATACTGGAGTTGCTGCAACTGGAACTTTAGTACAAACTCTAGTTGGTGGCACATTTGCAAATACTACTCTTATCGGAACTCCACAAATTACAGGTGGAACCGTGACTTCAAGTATCTTAAATTCAAATACAATTGGAACTCCGCAAATAACAGGAGGAACGATCGCTAACTCAGCATTAATAGGGACTTCTCAAATCACTGGAGGCACCATCGTGTCAATGGTTGTTAATAACTCAACTATTGGGACTCCTGCAATTACAGGAGGAACATCTACTAATCAAGTAATTACTACAGGTACGATAGGAAATTCAATCATAGGGACTCCCTCTATCTCTAATGGAACAATGACTAATACTTTTATCGGAGGGACACTTTTTCTAGGAACTGCTTCTCCTTCAGCAATTATTCACTTGGCGCCAGGTGGGTTAAATCAATTTATAGGATTTTGGGATCCAAATACTTCAAGTGCTACACAAACTTTAACTAGCTTGGGAAATGGTAATTTTATATTAGGAGGAGCAAGTGGAACGACATTCTTTATTTATTGGCGGACTTCTGGAACTAATTATGCCGCAATACTCGGTGGAGGAACTGTTTAATATGTTACAGATTAAAGACCCCAAACCAAAACTAGAATTTAGCAGAAAAGGCAATAATGATGCCGTATTTGGTGTAACAACCTTAACTTTTAATGAGGCTGATCATACTTTTAATCAGGTAGGGGATATCTTTGGCGGGGCAGACAGAATTTCGGATATTGGGCCTAACTTTTCAGGCCACGCCATTGAAGATATTAAGCCTAGAATTTTAGAAATTAAAAACTTATAAAATATGTTAATTCGTAGTGAAAATAACTTAGCAGTAAATGTACCCAAGACTTATTTAAGCAATCCTGAACAGGGAACGACCATATTGAGATGGAAAAACCCTTCTGGATTTAACCTATCGTGGGCTATCCAAATCGGTGAAACAAATGCTGAACAAACAGAGGTTAGGGTGCTGTCTACTGGCAATCCTTCAGGTGGAACTGCTGGAACTGTAACTTCGGCAACATCCTATGAGCATCCAGCAGATACTATTATATATGCTATAAAATACGATCAAGTAGTTTTTGAGCGGAATACCGGAGGAACAACTGGTGGGACGTCTGCTCCGGTGACTGACGGTACATTAACTTATCAGGCAGATCATCTTTTCACCCAATTTGACGATACTTCAGGATCAACCTCTTACGGATATAGAGCAAGATACAGAAATTCGGTAACAGGATCACAAACCTCTCTTTCAGATTGGGTTTTGTCGCCTGGATTTTCTTTTTACTCTTTAGCCGAGATCAGGCAAAGATCAAAAGATAAGATGTGGGATTCGACCTTTATCAAAGACGATCTTATTTGGGACAGATGGACTAATGAATTTAAGGATAAGTTGACAAATGCCGCAATACAAGTGAATGAGGATTATTCTCTGGGAACTGTTGATGTAGGATTTGGCACAGACGGATTAGGAACGGTAACTACAGAGGATTTCAAGCAACCTCGTAGAGTTTGGGTAAAATATGGGGGCAATGATTTCGTTGAGTCAACCAAACAGGAGTCAAACGATGATTTCCCCAATCGCACCTATGTGTCAACCCAACCGCAACACTTTTGGTTCGGAAACGACATTATTCAAGTCAAACCCGAAGAGTTGGGAGGAACGGCAAGGATAATGTTCTACAGGCAGGGAACAACGATGGTAAATGACACTGACGAACTTCCTCGCTACATGAGAGGATATACTGATGGATTTGTTGAATATAACTTAATTCAAGCACAATATAAAGATGCTAAGATGACGATGAGTGAAAAGAAACTTGCAGAGTCATCTCTTATTAGAGAATTTACAGGCCAACTTACTCCTAGAGACAAAAGCAGTGCGGACAGAATAAAAATTGTGGAACCCGTCTCGTCAGATGATGGCTTAGTTTAGATATGCCAAATTCAGGAATTATTCTTCCAGGATCCAAAAATCTCGCCATAAATCCTCTTGCTCATAAACTAGGGGATATGATTAGATGTATTAATACTACAAATGATCAATTCGGGGCTAAAAAGAAACGCCCAGGCTATACTACTTCTTTAGGTACAATTGATGGAGGAGCCGTTCTTGATCTTCACAACTTCACTCTTGATAATGGCACTCAATTTTGGAATTACAGAAATAATAATGGAACACTTTACTACTCTCAACAAGGAACTGGAGCCTGGACTTTATGTGGAAACGGGACATTTACCGCAGGCTCACACATAGGAGTTGGAACACTTGAGAATACTCTAATTGTAGGAGACGGTGTAGCGGCAACTCGCCATACAACAAATGGTACATCATTTACCAATACAACGGCAGCTCCCATAGCAAGTAGATTTGTTGATTTTCAACAAAGAATATACGCTATGGGTACATCTTCAACTTTATTTTGGTCAACAACTGGAACTCCTACCTCTTGGACTGGTTCAGATTCTTCATCTGTTCAAATACCAGGAGGGGGAAAATTACTTGACGTAATGAAAGTTGCAAACAATGTAGTAACTACTAAAAATTCAGGAATTATACACAGGTGGGACGGCTACAATTTGTATGATCTATCAACCAATCTAGGTTTTACATCTCCTTACTCCGTAGCCAATGTAGAAGATTACCGCTTCGGATTAAACAGATTAGGACAGTTTGGATTTGGAGGAAATAAACCTGAGATCATCTCCAATCCTATCGAAAAATTGATCTACAATGATGCAGGTGAAGGAATAATAGGAACTACTTTCGATAATGCCCCAGGAGTTGCTCACAAGTACGAATACATGGTGTCTATAGGAACCGTAACTGACGATTTAACCGATGAGACAATACCAAATGCCATAACGGTCTATGATTATCAGGCGGATGATTGGTCTGTAAGAACTTTTGCCAACAGACCTACTTCTTGGCTATCCTATAAAGACGCAAGCGGAAGCCAACAGTTGATCTTTGGCGAATCCGCAGGTCAATGCTATACCTATGGAAATAATGCCCTAAATGATAACGGAAGTCCTATTGAGTGTATTATGGAGGGAATAATTCATGGTTCAACTTTACAAGAGAAGAAATGGAATTTCTTTAGGGCAATGTTTAACCCAGGTTGTTCTGCACAGGTAAAAGTTGCAATATCTGATACTTTTACAAAAGGAGCTAAAAATTGGGTAGATTTAGGTCAAGCGGTTGATGGAGTAGTAGATTATCATTTTCCGTCAGGATCAAGAGGAAGATTGTTATATTGGAAAATTACAGAATCTAGTCGTAACAGTCGATTAAATTTCTATGGAATGGAGTTTGATGCAGAGGTTATTGAACACTAACTATGGGAAAATCATACAAAGATTTGGGCTTTGCCCCAAGAATGGTAAAAACCACTTCGCTTGCAGGTACACGTCAGTATGTAAACGCTCTTGAGGAGAATTTGAAAGTAGAGTCGACTCCCTATTTGAATAGAACCGCAATCTCAAAAGGAACAGTTCAAACAAATTTAGGAGGACTTCTTGAGCTATACGACAAGACAGGCGGAACTAAAGTGATGAGTTACGACCCAGCGACAGGAATTGTAACTATATTAGGATCCTTAGTCGCAGAACAAGTAAATAGCGGAACCTACACGACAATTGTCATTGCAGGAAATTCTAGTCTAGTTGGGACACTTTCTGGTGGCGTTCACGGGACATCCTTATATCAGGGAGGAACCTTAGCGAATGCAATCGTAGGAACTCCCTCAACACAAGGAGGAACAGTCGGTACAGCACAAATCATAGGAGGAACAATAAATCCAAGCGTATATCAAATTGGAGGGACAGTTGGGGCAACTGGAAGTATTGTATACGTTAAGACTGTAGACTTTGTTGGTAGTGCGGTTACTCTAGGTACAGTTAATTTCAATAATGGAATTATATTTAACGCAAACTAAAATCAATTGAATATTTGAATAAGTACCTGTATAATTTAGTTTGTGAGAAAGTCAACGAAGATTATAAAGATATGTCCAAGTTGCAAGAAAAAATTTATTACATATAAATGGGTTAAATTTTGTTCAAGAATTTGTTATAAAATTGACTGGGTTAAAAGAATACCAGGTTGGAATAAGGGCTTAAAACGAACTTGGCAAAGTCTAACAGAATTTAAGAAAGGACACGGACTAAAAGAAGAAAACGTAAATTGGAAAGGCGATAAAGTCGGATATCATGCGTTACACTCTTGGGTAAATAGAAAGTTAGGTAAACCAAATAAATGTGAAATATGCGGAACAGAAACAGCCAAAAACTATGAATGGGCTAATAAAAATCACAAATATAAAAGAGATTTAAATGATTGGATAAGACTATGTAGATTTTGTCATAGAAAATTTGATAAGCAATATAATTTAGTTGACAATAATAGAATTTAGTATTATTATTTACTTATTACTCGTAGATTATAAGACGACTTCGGTCGTCTCTTTTTATATATGCCCTACAATTACGGAGAGCTGTATCCTTCAAGTTCACTACCTAGAGAATTGGTTGATGTTCCATCAGGCGAGGTTAGATATTATGAAGGAACGCCTTATAGAGTACTAAATGAGAGCGGTGGAAGAAGATTAGAGCGACCATCGTTTAGTGAAACTGGTGTATCTTCTGCCGATAGACTACAATCTCCAGAAGGACAACTTGAACTTGCACAAAAAATTCAACAGCAACAGCTCCAATTTAGAAAGACCGCAAACGCTCCGATTGCCGCTTCAATGAAAGCAGGCATTCCTACGCTTCAATCAAGGTATAAACAAATACTTGATGATTTAACTTTTAGAGAATCGGAAGAAACTCAAAAGGTTGGTCAAACCTCTGCTAGAGAAGCGGGGCGGCGAGGTATTCCACTTAGTAGCACATATTATTCTGAAGGCCTACAAGAAAACTTACAACCCATTAACAGATATTATTCTGGTCAAAGGACCAACGTAGGCATCACTGAACAAGAACAAATAGATGAAATAAATAATGCTATCGCACTTTTGGAAGCTGGAAATCCTAGCGAAAGTATACAATCTGCACTATCTCTTTTTGGAGGAGTACAATCAGGACTATCAAATCAATTTCAGCAAAACTACCAAAATCGTTCATTAGAACAAGCTATGAAGATTGCAGAGATGCAGAACAAACCTAAAACTGAATCTCCTTATCTAACTTTAGGTGAAGGAGAAACTCTTTTTGATCTAAATAGTCTGCAAAGCATTTTTAAAGCACCAAAAACCTATAAAGGAACGAGTGAAGATAGTGGGTGGTAAATATTAACTATGCCAATTCAAGAAATACTTCCTGATGGTAAAGTCAGGATTTATAATAAAAAAACAGGTGAAATAAAAGACGTTAGTCCAGAAGAACTAGGATCTTATAATCCTGCTTTGACTATTGATTATCAAAATAGATTACGTTATTCTGAAGCCGCTAGTGAAGGTTTAATTGATCCTAAAACTGCTCTCGAAAAAGGAGTAGAACCTACAAAAATTGTAAAACCAAAGTCGGCAGAAAAACTAAAGCAAGAAAGCAAAATGCAAGATTTAAGTAAATCTATTGACTTGTTAGAAAAGAATCTATCAGAAACGGAAGCGAGAGGCAGAGGTAAAGGAGATATAATGTCTTTACTTTCTAAAGTTAGTGGTGGTGCTGTTGCACCTGAAATTGGAGATTATGAAGCTCTAAGAAAAAGTCTCATTGGGCCACTTGCTAGAACTATATCTCAAGAAGCTGGAGTTTTAACTGATAAAGATATATCACGTGCAGAGGGTTTACTTCCTAAAATTACAGATTCTGCTCAATTAACTAGAAATAAAATAGCTAATTTAAGAACTCTAATAGGTGAAAGAGGAGGACCAAAATTTATACCACAACAGAATCAAAAAAAAAATGAAGAAGAAATCTCTACTAATGGAGTTGTTGACCAAACAAGGAGTATCTTAGGAAATGTTGCAAAATCTGCAGGCGGCGTAGCAGGTGGGGCTTTAAACTTCTTGTTCCCACAAAATGTTAAACAATATCAGCAAGCATTTCAAAGTTTTGATCCTAATGTCTCTCAAGAACAAAAATTACAAAATCTTCAAGATATACAAAGTAGAACTCCTAAGGCTGGACTAGAGTTATTAAGTTATTTAATGCCAGCATTAAAAGGATTTAAAGGTGCTAGTCTAGCTGGAGGGGCATTAGTTGGAGGACTCAATGAAACTTCAAAAGATACGTCTACATTCCCTTCAGTTGGGAAAGCTGCATTAGGTGGAGCAACTGTTGGTGGAATATTAGGTATGGGTGGTGCTGCATTATCAGGAATAAAGAAATCTGCCCCTAAATTTATAAATCAGTTATTTAAACCAACTCAAGCTGTGTTAAATGAATTTAGAAGAAATACAGGATTAGATTTTGCAAAAGAAGTTATCAAGCGAGATTTACCAGCAATTAAAGGAAAAGGTGGAGAAGAAGTATTGGAATACTATACTAATAAAGTTAGTCAATTTGATGATGCAGCAGATAAATTCTTATCAAATGTCGGTAGAAAAGTAGATAGAAAAGAATTATTAGATATAGTTAATAAACATTCTGGAGGATTAAAACCAGAACTAGGAAGAGTACTACAAGGAAGCGGGAGGGAATTATTAGACGAATTACAGAATGAGATAGCAAAATTACCGGACAAAGTTGATTTATCAGTTGCTAATCAAATAAAAAGAGATATTCAAACAAGAGCTCAAGCTGCATTTGGTCCAAGTGGTAGTTCATCTCCAGCCAGTAATGCTTTAAAAGTGGTACAGAGAGAAATAAATAATTTGCTTGAGAAAAAAGCACCAGGAGTTAAAGACGTTAATAAATCTATACAGTTTTATAGGTTAGCTAAAGACAGCATTCAGAAACAACTAGATCAAGCCTCAAGAAGAGAAGGTGTTGGGTTATTAGACATATTAGGCGGTGGTGGATCGGCTGCTGCCTTTGCTGCAGGTCGTCCTGAGATTGGAGCGGCTATTGCAGTCCCGACAATATTAAGGCGGATTATGCAACAGCCACAAGTAAAATCTCAAGCGGCTAATATAGCTAATAAAACTCCTCAAGGGGTATTACCAGAGTTTTTAAGAAAGATACTACAAATACAAGGAGGACAAGGAGCTACATCTTTTTAATTATCTATAGTTATCTCAAAGAAAAACAATCCCCATACTATTACTACGAATATATACCAAAACATATTTATCCTATTATACCAGCCTACACTAAACTTGTCAAATTGTCGAGCGATAACGAGTCGCTTTAAGGTAATTTGCTGTTTTCTTATGACAAGTTACACATAAAGTCCTTCCATTATTTATATCCCAAAGTAAAGGAAGAGAGAGGGCTTTTTCATAGGTTTTGATGTTATATTTATGTAATATTTCAGCAAACCCTAATGGATAGTGATCGACCTGAATATTCTTTTTTTTATTATAGCCACAATGTACACAAGTAAAATTATCTCTTATAAATATACTTAATCTCCAATGATCATATTTTCTACAATGTCTTATTAAAAGAACAAGTTTTGTAGTTCCTCCTCTCCAATTATTGGCTTTATCTCCTATTCTTCCAGTCATATTATATTTGGCTTGACAAGAGAATGAACAAAATTTACCTTTGCCAATTTTAAATTCATATCTCATTACTCTAAAGGGTTTGCTACATTGAAGACAATTTTTAGTTACCTGAAAAGTAACAGACTTAAAAAAACAACCTCTACTACAATACTTACCTCCGCCTCTTTTAACTTCACATTTTTTAGTTTTAAATTCTTTACCACAAATTTGACAAATTCTTTTTACCTTACCTAGCTCTAACCCCTTATTCCACGGAGTAGGCATAAGATATCCTTTTCCCTTATTCCATGGAACTCTGCCTTTTTTAAATCTTTTTCCTAATTTATGTCCTTTTACAAATACCATATGTTATACTATTCCTAACTTGAGCCACCGGTGAGAAGTGTGCCCACAGTCCACATGCAAGCTAAGCTGAGACTGACTGATCCGGTGGCTTTTTCTTTGGCATAAAAAAAGCCTCTCTGGTCTATCAGAGAGGCTAATCTTTCGTATACTAGCTACATACACGAAAAAACCTTGATAGACCAAGGATTTACCCAACAAAAAAAAAGTCCCTTTCGGGACTTATAATTTGCCTACGTTAAAATTCTACTACTTTAAACTTGACTTGTCAAATGATTTTATATACTATTAGATTGTGGAAATTACTAGCTACCACAGTCAGTGAGTTCATAGACACCGAGAGATCGGTGTTTTTTTATAGCTATGACAAAGTTTGAAGAGTTTTTTAAGCAGAATAATAATAAATATTTAGAGGTGGTTGATCCAACCAATAAATATCAGTGCTTCGATTTAGTTGTTGGATGGGCAGATAAATTAGGGATTCCAAGAGTGCTTAAATTTCTCTATGCGTATCAAATCTATTCCTCCTTTGGGCCAACCCAAGCCCAACATTTTACAAGAATATTTAATGGCCCAAACGATATTCCAAAAGAAGGAGACATACTAGTTTGGAGCTACTACTACAACTATAGTGCAGGTCATACAGCAGTATGTCAAAGTGCAGATATTAACAGAGTTAGGGCATTTTCACAAAACGACCCTGTTGGAAAGCCCTGCATTTTACGAGATTACAGTTACAGCAATATTTTAGGATGGCTTAGGGCGAAAGCATATGTTCCCGCACCTTTGCCTTTGACTTGGGAACAAAAAGGTAGAAAGACAATTGATATTGTAAATGGCGGAGGATCAGACACAGATAAGGTTCAGGCTATTAGAAAGGTTTACGGTGTATAGGACTACCGATTGTCACACTTATAAGTTAATTGCTAAATATGAAAAATAAAGAAAACAAGATGTATTTTCCAAAGAAAGGCTATAAGAAATTACGCAACGGAACATATCTTTCATGGACTAATAAAGACCTAAATGGAAATTACATAACTGTAACAATTACAAAATGACAACAATCTGGCAGAAAATAGATAAACATTTTACACAAGACAGGAAAAGGATAAAAACAGAAGTAAGAAAAGAATTGATCCATACACGTCTTGAAGAGCAGTTTAGAGGCAAGGACTGGGTGGAGAAGATTAAGGGCGTGATTAAAATTTTGCTAGCTTAATGAAAAACAAAACCAACAATACATTTGATCTTTTTCTTTATCACAATATTGTTCCTCTTGTGACTTCCGCTGTTATAATTGCAATATCTTGGGCTAATCTTGGTGGTCAAATCGCTCTTCTTAATCAGAAGGTTGATTATCTTGTCCAATCTCAAAAAGAGCTTCTTGAAAGCAAACGAGGTCTTGAGACCAGATTTGGAGAACTTTCATTAGACGTGAAAGAATTACAGACAGTATTAAATATTAAAAAATAATGAGAGTTATTCCTTGTAGTCAATGCTCAATGACAGGATGGTATAAGGTCTTAATTGATAAAAATGTATGGCAAAAATGTGAAAAATGCTGTCAGCACAAAAGAGGCTTTAAAAGAAACTCTGTTTCTAAAAATAAATGGTTTTGTATGGATGATTGCGGATATTACAAAGTTAATGATAATAAGTTTTATTTAGGAGACATAGTAATTCCAAATTCCTTGGAAGAAGGTGATCTGATATGAAATGGTTTAATAATTTTCTCAAAGATAATCCAGCTTTAACTGAGGCGTTAAAAGAGGGATTGCGAAACCTTTTATTTGCTTTTCCTTATCAAATGACTTTACTAGTTTCACCTATTTCTTGGGAGGCAAAGATTTTAACTCTAGTTAATAACTTATGGATGATCTTTTGGAGCACAATAGATAAATACCTTCATAAACAGGCAAAAGATGAAAAAGGCTGGACTGGCGAAGCTGACGGATTATTGTCAACAATAACTTTAGGAAAAGTGAAGATATAATGGAAAGATTTACACCTGATCCTCCAGACGCTGACCGTTGGACATCGAGCAAGGAAGTTATCAAGGAAGCCGACAAGTTTGGCGGATCCGACACTAATTGGAGAGAATATACAAGACCAGACACAGAGCATTATTCAGATAAGCCCGACCACTTAGAAAGATCTACCCATCATCAGCCTAACCATTCCCAACACCAACAGGAGTAACAAAAGGTTAAATTTATAAATAAATCCGCAGTATATGCTTTAGGATTTTCCATTTCTTTCTATTTCCTCAATAAAATGTTTAAGCTCAGCAAGTATGTTATAAATATAAGTACCGTGTTTGGTTTTTAAGATTTTCTTTACCCATTTAACCGTGTCTTTGTCCATCTGGTCGCCTTCTTCTTTTGATATGGCTCTTAACATATTATTTTTTTAATCTGGTGCTTGGACTTAAACTTACGCTTGTTGATTGGGAAGTAGAAATTTTGTCACTAAAAAATATTTTCCAAAACAATTTCCAATCTTTCTTTTTTTTAGTTTTTCTCATTATTGAATAGTTTTAATTTTAACTTATGGTGCAATTCCATCTTCCCAATCCCAATAATCTCCTTTTTTATTTGGCGTGTTTAATTCTTTTCGTAACTTTATTAAATCAACACCAATAACCTTTAATATCTTCTCTAAATACCATTGTTTGTGGTGGCCTCCATCAGTTAATAAACCATCAACCGCTAATTCTTCCACTTCTTTCTCTATCTCCCGTCTGTAAGAGGAAAGCTCTTGGCGGAGGAAAGCTAATATTTCTTTCCTTGCTAATTTAACCTGTAAATCCTGACCTGTTCCATCTCCAAATCTCATTTCCAATATGGAACTTAAAAATAATTCCGTTTTAGCCAATATTCTCTCCTCTAGTTTTCCCATAGGTTATTTAACTTTTAAATATTTTTCAATATCACCTTTATAAAATGGGTCATCTGCACCATTTGTACTTTTATTAGGATAATCAGTAAAGTCTAGTTTGCCTGACAATTTATTTTCTCTTGCCATGTATCCCTTAAAATTATCATGCTTTACAAGAATATCTACTTCTTTTTCACTAATCGGTGTTTGAACCAATGTGTAACTTTCAGAGTTTCTTATTAGAACGGCAAGTTTTTTAATCGCCTCTTCATTTCCTTTAAATGGGATATAAAAATTCCAGGTTTCTCCTTCCCAATCGTTTTCTTCTATAAATTTAACAAAGTTTTTCATATTTTTTTATCCTCTAAAGACTGTTTCATAAATCGTATTTTTTCTTAAAATTTTCAAGCTCATTCTCTTCTCTTTGCGAAACTCCAGTAACAATCCCAATCCCCAGTCCTAAGAAAAATCCAAAAGAAAAAATTATAAATATATCCATCTCTATCACTCTTTATGAGCTAAACTTTTAAATCGACCCCGACCTCGACCTCGACCACGACCTCGACCCCGACCTCGACCCCGACCTCGACCCCGACCTCGACCCCGACCACGACCCCGACCTGTAAAGCGTATTAACGCTGTATAGCTGAATGTTCATTTAACATCGTCAGGCAACTGATAAGGATAAACACAAGCGTCTGTTATTGAGTCTGTGTTTACTATGACATCTTCACTAAATGGTTCTATCTCGGCATTAGCTTGTTTGTCTATTCCTTTTTTCATGGCCTCGGAAAACCTACCTGAATCTGCAATCCAACTGGCGTTTGACAGAATTAGGAATTTACCTACAATCTTTTTAACCTTGCCAGTCAGATGATAGGTTACAGTTCGCAGAAAATATTGTTTTCCGATTTCAAAGGGCAATTCTGAACTTGTAACTTCTACATCATTGCTTGATTTTTCTTTAAGAACCTCAAGCAAGAGTTCTACAATCCTGTCGGTTTTCATAAAAATATATGAAATTTATAATTATTTAACCCTACTTAAACCTTTAACTTTATCCAACTTCCTAAACTCTCTCTCAATATCTCTTGCCAGTTTGTGCAGCCTAGCTTCCTTTGTTGCCCCTCTTATTTCTCCATTGTGCCACTCTATAAAATCCTTTTGATAAAAGTAGAGAGCCAAAAGTAAAAGACCGATTAAGAGTAAAATGAAAAGTATGCTATATAGGATGATCATTGATATTTACTTAATATTTATTCTTGCAAACTCACCAAATAGTTCTTTTGCTTTTTTATCATAGGCTTTTGCTGCATTAATTAATTTTTTAAAATATCCTAAAGATATCCTTTTATGATTAAAACCAATTCTTACGTGCCATAATTTCCAACGCTTATGCCAAGAAACGCCTTTATACCCACTTGTACTATTTTTCCTTATTTTGTTATTCCATGCATTCTGTTGTGCATTTACTATTCTTAAATTACTTTTCGTATTATTTAATCCATTTCTATCAATATGATCAGTAAATATTTTGGGATTATCCAATTTTAAAATTATTCTGTGCATTAGAAAATATTTATTATTCCATTTTCCTTTAGGATAACCTGTAGCATAGCCTTGATTATAAAACCACTTATATTGATTTAGTCTTTCAAAGTCTTCTTTATCTATTAAGGCGTATTTATTTTGAGTTAATTTAATTTGTTTCATTTAAATATTTTTAAATGAGGATTATCATTTTAATAGCTTTGCTAAAATAACTGTCAATACAAATACCGTTATTGATCCCACCAATATTGAGATTTTAGTGTCTGCGACATAGTGGGTTATAAGGCGGTTAAAGTCGAGTTTTGTATAATTCATATTCTTAATTTAACTTTTATCTTATTTAAAGTATTTTCAATCTCGTAATATTTCCTAACACAAGTGTCGTTGTTTTTCTCTTTCATGTCTTGGATTGATGAGTTTAATTTAAAAATCTCGTTGGCCTCATATCTATAAAAGTTTCTCAGGTCTTTATATATTATTGTCATGGATATTGCGACAGCTAGGGCTATGGTTTCTATGATTATTACCACGATCCAAAAGTTGATTTTCATATAAATCTGTCAAAATTATCTAGCATAACTTTTAAATCAGATTTTGAGAATTTGGTAATTGAGTGTGCCACAACTTCAAGGTCTCTGAAGCTATCCTCTCCTAATTTTTTAATCATATAGTTGTAATACCACTCCCCCGGTTGTTTAAAATGTTCCAAATGATAATAATGGCAACCCCAACAAGCAAGATCGCAATTAGCAAAATTCCAGCGAGTCGAAATGTAACGGCGGGAAAAATAATGAGTAACTCCGGCATTCTTTTTGACTAAACCACACTTAATACACTCTCCTTTAGCCTTCTCCTTAACCAAGTCAGAACATAACTTATCAAGTTTTTTTATTAAGTTCGGTCTTGTCATTCCTCTTTCCTGTTTTAAATACTTTTTTACTATTTTTAAGTTAGATTTTTTACTAAGTAAGATAGTATGTTTTTTGGGACAAATAAATTCGGTTGCGAATCTATAAACCATATAGTATTTTTTGCATCTCTTACAAAATCTTTTTCTCATAGTCCTATATCCATTGATCTCCGACAATTAAATATTTTATAATATGCAGTTTGTTTTAAACTTATAGGGAAAGAGTCTGTTTTTTTATGACAAGTAAAACATAATGTTCTTCCATTATTAACATCTAATCTTAATTCTGGATATAAAGAAAATGGTTTTATATGATCTGCTTGCAGAAGTCCTCCTTTTTTAAAACAGATTACACAAGTGTAAGTGTCTCTTTCAAAAACTTTTCTTCGCCATATTTTATATTCTAAAGTTTGCCTCAAGGCTCTAGATAATTTTGTTGCTCCATTATTCCAATTCCAATGATTTTTTCCTCTTGTTTTTAAGTTCGGTTTTCCAATTCTAACTTTAGTAAGTTTGTCGATCCATTCTTTAGTCATTTTTTTACCTTTATTCCAACCTCGTCCTAGCTTTAAACCTTTAGTATTTTTAGGTATCTTTCCGACATTCCACTTAGCTTGACATTTTCTACTACAAAACCTTTTTTTATTTATTCTTGATTTAGAAATATAAAATTTCTTTCTACAATTTAAACATTTAATTTCTACCCCATTCTTATTTTTCTTATTAAATATAACAGACGCACAGCTTCTAGAACAACAGAATGTTTTATATTTTTTTAGTCTCCAACTATTCTTTATTTCAATCTTCTTCTTACAATTCACACATTTAGTAATCATAAGTTTAAATCAATAGAACGTCTACACATTGGTTCTCTTCTACCATTATTGTACAGACAGACAGCTTCTGCATAACTCATTCCCGCATCCAGTCTTTTATTGAACCACTTGGTAAATGTATCTCTTTGATCCTTCTCATCCTTAAAACAGAATTTTTTATTGCCTTCGACTAAATACCCGATTTGATTTACCTTCCCTATTGATTCACAATAGACATGAGTTGAACTCAAATCTTGATTAAATCCAATCTCACTCTCCAGATATCTTGTAACCTGATAAATTCTTTCAACTAATGCCATCCTTTGCTGGGATATTAAAATTTGCTCATCTACCGCCTGTTTTCGGGGCTTTTCCCCTTTTATCGGTGTTCGATACCTTATTTCTATCTTTACTGGAAATTTAAGCGTAATTTCAATAGGTTTAGGAAATGTTACCTTATGTTCATCATACCATTCGCTCATTTGTCTAAATAGATACCAAGAAAAAGCAAAGGCTAATCCCATTCCGAGAAGTATTGACAGCAACTTCAATTTCCACATATTTCTTTTAATGCTTTGTTTAGCTTTCTTTGCTTCTTTCTGAATTGGATGTGTGTTACTCTCTAGTTGTTTTATGAGTTTATAATTCATGGTTTAATAAAATTTCTAACAGTTCCAAAAAATGCAGTCTGCAGACAGTAAATCCTATATTTCTCCATCCTCTTTTGGCTTGGTATTTTGATATTGGCGTTAGGCAATTCTCGCAAAAATGTTGTTTCATAGATTTTTAAAGTAATCAAGTTTTAACTTTTCGGTGACTATACTTTCATCTAGTCCATAAATTTTTAAACCAAGGTTAAAGCTTTTAGCCATTTGTTTGGAATATCTTTTGATGTTCCATGCGCCTTGGCAGTTTATACATTTATTGCCGCCATTTAACATTATCCGGAAACTTATGGATATATTACAAATTTCACATTTAAAGTTTTTCAAAAGGGAATATCTTTAGGATCTACATTTTCCGTTCCTTCTTTGCTGAAAGGATCATCACCGGAAAATAGAGCCTCTAAATTTATAAATGTTTCTTTGAACTTTTTTGCTATATCTGGATCAAGTTTTTTGGGCGGTCTTGGATTAACTTGATATTCAGTATCCATTCCCTCTCCTTCTCTAGTTACGACTACATCGTATTCTAGTGGTGACCCCCAATTTTCCTCATCGTCTATCAAAGCTTTCAAGCTTTTAATAATTCCTTTCTGCTTAACTTCCAATATCTGAACCCGTTTCTCCTGATAATTCCAGACTGGAAAAGCCCAGAAATGCTTAACGCCTTCAGCCGGAGTATCATTTAGAGATACTTCTTCTATGGTATGTTTTCTGACAGGCTTTCTGTCTTTTGTTCCTTCCTGCCCTATCCAATATTCCCAGCCGGTAATTGCTGGACCTAAAATTCTAAAAGCGTTTGTACCTATTTCCCATCTCATGTAGTTTCCTACGTCTTTTGGGACTTGATAGTTCTTTGGTAGAAATATGTTCATACTTAAATAGATAAATTTGTAACTTTTCTAAACAGGTCTTTTTCCCGTTCAGATAATTGATAATCTTTCACCTTACCCATTTCCTCTACCGCTTCGTCATAACAGATAGCGCACAATTCGCATAGCCAATGTGTCATTATCCAAGCTTCCCGGCTTGTGGTCGCCTCGCTTGTACACATATTGCATTCTTTTTTATTGCCCATAGGTTCTTTCATATTATTTTTTTAATTGATAACGGTTTCTGATAAATGTTGGGACTTCTAACCAGTCGCTCTCCGAAACATACCACTCATTAACCATAAATCTATTTACATCTTGTTTACCTTTTAGTTTGCCTGCCCTTACCCATCTATAAAGCGTCATATATGGAACGCCGGACTTTCTGCTTAATTCTTTTAGTGAATACATTTTATCAATCATATGAAATAAAGTGTAGACTATTATTAAAGACTTGTCAAGGGCTATTTAATATTACAAACTATATCATATCTTATTCTGAACTTCCTTCCAAGCCCGAAGTAACATCTCCCTACCTTTTAAATTGTAATCCCTATTTAATCTCTTTTCTATTTTCTTCCTTTTTTCCCTCTTTCTTATTTCCGGTAACAGGTTTTTCCCCCAAAATATCATAGGCTCATCTGGATTTTTGTAATACCTCTCCATTCTTTTAGCTCCATTCATCCATTCTTGATAAGAGTATGTAGATTTACCGAATTTTGAATTGACGACTAGAGTAAGATTACGGGACTTTGCTATCTTCAACCACTTATCCCAAATTGCATAGAAAGACTCATAGATTGGTTTGTGAAGATCAATGATTATCGCTCGTCTAGTTATTATTGGTTGGTATTGCACTTTTTTTTTCTTCCTGCCTCATCCATTCTTCAAATGCTTCGGCAGAATTATTAACTTCCTGTTTATAAAATGGTAACTCCTGTTGGGAGTTGTTTTTTATTTTTTTGTACTTGTAATTTAGTTTCATCAATATCTAATTTAAACTCTATAATGTATACCTTATTTATAGTTGATCCATTTTCCAGTTCTACAAAGTTTGAATTACTTTTTAATATGTTTATTCTTGTTCTTCCGTTAACTATATATTTAGATCCATTATTAAGAACAAGCTCATACATTTTTAGGTCTTCTGGTGTTTCTGATATTTTCATACTTTTGTGACACCCCCTTTGTTTATCTTGATTGATTCTTGCTTCATAAAGGCTATTAGTTGCCCCATTTTTGATTCAAGCTCATAAGGAGTCGTTATTCGTGGAGCGTAAGGTCTTTGTATAATTGATGGCAATTGATAGAGTAGGTTTTTAATTCTTTCCTCTCCATACTGGCTAACTAATCTTTGAAGACTAGCTCGTTGACTAGTATTAGAAAATATGCGCTTATAAGATGGATTTACTTTTTCAAAATATGGGATGATCCTATTAATATTATCTTTTGTTATTATCTTTTGTATAGTTTCTTTTGTATGTGCAAGATTATTCACTTTTTTTACGGAGTCTTGCACTACCTTTTTACCAAGTCTTGCACTACTACGGAGTCTTGCACTACTTAACCTATCGTATTGACGCCTTCTCTCAACTTGTGGTGCAAGACCTTGCACTACCCATTCCTGATAATTCTTATTAAACATAATTATATTTGATTGTTTTTCTCCATTAAGAACTGTTCTTTTTATATGAATCATTTTTTTAGCCTCAAGATTTTGAAGTGCATAAATTATCATTCTTTTTGACTTTCCTGTCATTTTGATTAATTGAGAAATGCTGATCTGATCTTTTTTCTTATGCCAACCATAAGTTTTTCGTAATATAGCATAAATTATTTGACCTTCGGTAAATCCCGGCATGCATTTAGCAAGAGCCTCAATAATTTCATTGGCTATTTGGGTAAAACCATCTTCAAGTTGTGGTGTTTGATTGTTCATATGGTTCGCCTGTTTCTTGATTAACCATAATAAACCCCTTAGCTTTACAAGCACTACAAGGGATTTTCTTAAAAGATACGGTTTTAAACCCATTACATACTGGGCATTTGAAGGGAATGAATTTTGCTTTGATGTTATTTATAGTATCCATAGGGTTCTATTTCTATATTCTCTCTTTCTACTAATCGTCCCCTTTTTATCTTCTTTAACTCTATCCAAGCGTACTCGCCTTCGCAATTAAACTTGAATAGGATTAAAAAAGACAACCCCCTAATACGAGCGACCTAGAATAAATGCGTTAGGTAAAGAATAGATCCTAAGACAGTTCTTTACGATCCGACTTAAAATCCTAGACTCGTCTGATTAAGTAATTGAAACGAACAAAAAAACTCAATCAATATAAATATAAACCTTTATTTTATTTTTGTCAAGGGTTAAAATAACTGTGTAAG
>Ga0208957_1000674_pt1 | contig 23286 bp, 30 predicted proteins | sample RifOxyA1_FD_184029 | JGI IMG/M metagenome (GOLD analysis project Ga0208957, IMG submission 184029) | Groundwater microbial communities from Rifle, Colorado - Rifle Oxygen_injection A1 (SPAdes) | ecosystem: Environmental > Aquatic > Deep subsurface > Groundwater | place: Rifle, Colorado, United... | reverse complement strand
GTTGGATTTGCAGTTCCCGCAATCGAGAGTCCATTGGCGGTCCCAACCGAGTCTACCTTTGTGTCCAACTCCGCCTGCAAATCCAACTGGTCGGAAAGCGTTCCGCTGATTTGTCCCCAGCGCGCTTTTTTCCCCCCTTTGTCTAAATGTTCAACCAGCGGATTGAACGAGGTGATGTACGCGGCGATGGAATCCGCGACCTTCGCGCCAGCGCCCTCTCCGGCGCTTGAATAATTGCCGCCTACATAAAGAGCATCATTCGACCAGTGTAGCGCGTACACAATTGAATTTACCCCTCCCGCCAGATCGTACCAATTGTAACCATCCCACAAAGCCACACAACTAATTGCCACGCCATTTATCGTAGTAAATACCCCCCCGACATAGAGACTTATTTCGTTTGCAAATAAAGCATAGACGAAGTCGTCTGTGCCGTTGCCTAGCGCAGACCATGCGCCTAAAATCGGATCCCACTTAGCAATATAATTTGCCGCCGTCAGCGCGCCGATTGCGGTAAAACTACCACCCACAAATAAATTTGTCCCGTCTGTGGCAAGCGCGAAGACGCCATTGTTTGGTTCGGTTGCAAAAGCCGACCAGGTTGAGCCGTTGTATTTTATAATGTAATTCGCTGTAATTCCGCAAAATTGCGTGAATGTCCCTCCCACGTATAAATCTGTGCCAATCACCACCATTGCCATTGGCCAGGCGTACCCCGTCGCGCCCACTGCGCCGATAGACGACCACGCCGTGCCGTTCCATTTGGCAATAGCTTTTGTATCGGCCACGCCACCGGCACTTAAAAAACTGCCCGAGGCGTATAAATCCGTCCCGCTTGCCGCCAACACACTTACCTCTGCTTGAGATGTGTCTTGCATCCCCGTCCCGAGCGCGGACATGGACTTGGTTATACTATCCCATTTTAATATTGCGGTGTTGGTTGCGCCAAGAATTCCAAGAAATCCTATATACAAATCTGTCCCAATAACCGTCAACGCATTAATTCTTTCTGCTGCAGTGAAACTCCCGATGGCCGTCCACTCTCCGGTTGAAATATCATAGGACGCCAGATTATTGCAGGCTACATTTCCAATTTTCGTGAAAATTCCGCCGACGAAAATCTCATTTCCAATTTGCGCCAATGCGGCTATTTGATCTATTGCGCTTAACTCGCCAATCGCCGCCCAGAAACTTGTTTCCAGCAAATTTGAATCATGCGCTTTTGTGTACAGCCGCTTCAATCGCTCCAATTCTTGCGCGACGCGTAATTCATATTCCACAAACGAGGAGTTGAGCGATAACATGATGCTGGCATACTGGTCATTACCCCATTCTAATTCCATCCCGCGCAGTCTATAGTCGGTTTCCGTTCCCTTATTGTCTAGGACAACGGTATCACCTACGGAATATTCCACAAACGCGTAAGGACGAACGCCGTCGTAGACTTTGACGCGAATTTCCTTTTTCGGATCGGTGGTGTTGTCGAGCATGGCATTTCCCCACTGCCGCGCCAGGGTGGGGGAGGAGGCCTCGTCCGAATGATAAAGTTTTTCGCGCCTGCGATTGGCGGCAATGGAAACGGGATCCTCGGTGGAGGTGTAACTCTTGGCGTACTTAATCAGGTATGCGTTTGCCAGTTCATCGCTTTTCTCACTCACGCCGACCTCTTCGCAGTTCGTCCCAACGCGCATGTATATCGTTTCGGATTTGTCCGTGCCGGTGGGATTTTTGTAAGCGTGAAGTGTGAACCAGCCAGGCGTCACATCCCCGAAGGTCATGGTAAATTCATAGCCCAGTTTGGCGATGTCGCGTAAAACGTCCAGCAGACTCTCGCCGTTTGTGTAACTGTAATATCCGGTATCTGTCCAGGCCGTTCCATCGCTGTCTACCGCGTCTGTCCAGTCCAGCGTAACGTTTGCCACCGCGCCGCGCATGGATGCCTCGGCAAACAGGAAAATGAACATGGTAGACCATTTGTAATCATCGAATTCCCGCGTTGTTTTGGCGGCGTCCTCCGGCCAGATAATCGCTTCGTTCAAAAGCGCCAGCGGACCGCGCCCGGATATTTGCATCCATTTGTCGCCGCCCTCCCCGCTCGACGCGCCGACTGTTTCGATATTGTCAACCAGGAATCCGCCCCGATACGCGCCGCGATAGAAGGCCACGATGAATTGATTCTCGGCGACCAGCGCCGCCGCCGCGCAGTCATTCGGGATGACGACCATCCCACTTCCGGGTTCATTCAACTCCAAATACAAACGCGAACCGGCCGCGACGGGCAGGATTGCAATGATCGTTATAAAATCTGTGTCGTAAAGCCTGAATTCTACGGGATCTGAATCTGCCATGTTTTTCTCTACGCAAAAGGCGCGCTAAAAGTCACCTTGACTGTTCCGGTGGTGGCAACGTCGGAGGTGATCGCCAATGTGTTCGCGCCCACGTCGAACGTCATCAGCGCGGTATCACCAGAATGGGTGATGTTGCCAATCACGTTGCCGCTCGCACTATGGACGGCGATGTACTCGCCGGTTGTATTCGTGGAAATTGTTACCGTATCTCCATCCGCGATTATGCCAGTATAGGTCAGGATTTTTCCGTTTGTGGAATTTGTAATGACCGGATTGGTAAGCGGGCCAGTCAGGATAATTGTCGGGTCGCGCTCTTCTGTCGTTCCCGGATTCGTCACGGTCATCGCGTGCGGGGACGCGTCAATGGTTGTGGTGTTGTCCGCGATTTCGGTAGACAACCGGAAGAACGGTTTGGCAAGGGAAAACTCCACCACCACGCGGGCGAATTTGCTTGTGACCGGAACAACGGTTATTTCGTTGTCAACAACCGCATTCGCCTGCCTCGCAGACGAATCTTCTCGTGTGACTTCAAGCACCTGTTGCGTTTTTGGCGCAAACTTTTGGTGCATGGTATCGAGCAATGCTTCCAGCGCAGCCAGATTTACGGCAGTCACGGCAATCCCGAAAGTTATCACGCGCTTTCCGTAAAACTTTTGGACGTGTTGTTCCCCGTCGCGAAATGGGATAAATTGATCATCACCGCGCCGCGCGGCCATACCCAAATCACCATCTACTGTGGTTATTTTTCCGTAGGTCGTTAACGCAGTACCGCCGAATTTCCATGTACTCATCTCAGCACCCCCAGGTAGGAAAGTTTTTTGAGTTCCTTGCGAATGCTATTATCGGAGGACTGTCCGGTGGGATTATGGATATTGACCGTCACGCTATGACTACTGCCACTGTTTCCGGCGCGTCCAGCGTTCGGGGTAAACACGCCATTCGTGAGCGGCGTGAATCGTTCAGGTTGCGCGCCCGTGCCAATCATGTACTCCTGTCCCGCGCGCCCGACTCCGCCCGAATCCATGGAGGGCGCGATTGTGCCGCCGGAGGACACAGCAGAATTGAGCGCGTTTTGCGCGGAAACGGACTGCCAGATAGAATTGGTTAAAGCGTTTTGTGTCATTATTGCATTTTGAATTGACAGAACTACGTTGTCAACGGCCAGCGCCTCGTTTCTGATGACGGAATAGGTAACCTCTGACGATTGAGTAAACCTGTCCTGCCAAAAAGTTAAATCTCGCACGGACACACTAACATTTTCAACGGCCAGCGCCTCGTTTCTGATGACGGAATAGGTAACCTCTGACGATTGAGTAAATCTGTCCTGCCAAAAAGTTAAATCTCGCACGGACACACTAACATTTTCAACGGCAACTGCTTCGTTTCTGATGACAGAATAAGTAACCTCTAACGATTGGGTGAATCTATCCTGTTTATCTATCGAATCCTGGATTGCCTGCGTAACCTGTTCCTGATCTAGTGTAACGGCGGTTCCGTTGATTGTGACCATTCCGCTTTCAACGGTTACGCCATCTCCGCTTACGGTAGTCGCGCCACTGTTGATGACAGTGTCTGACGTGTCAACGGTTGCGTTTGTGGTGTCTACTGTCGTTTCCTCTGGCGTCGTCAATCCAGTGCCTGCGATTAGTTCGTTGGCCGCCTCCTGCTGGTCTTTGGCAACCTGTATGGCCGCGTCTGAAATAACGCCCAGGTTTTTACCAACCTCCAACGCGGCTTGAAATTCCGCATCGGTCAATCCGTCTACTGCGAGTTTCGCGAGCATCATGTCGAAAATAATTTTATTGGTTGCCGCGTCAACCTCATTTCCTAATTGCCCAGATGCTTTTGCCGCGTCAATAAAAGCGTTCCTCTCTGTCATGGCCGCTTGCGCCATTGCTATATCCGCGTCGGTGATAACCCCAAATGCCTTGCCCGCTTCGAGCGTGAGCAGATATTCCGCGTCAGTTAAACCGCCGATTGCAAGTTCTGCCTTAATCATCTCATAGACAATCGCATCACCCGCGTTAACGTAATCCACAACCAGCCCGCTGATTGTTTCGCGCTGTTCATTGATTGCCTCGGTAGCCCTCTTTATGCCTTTCACGTCACCTTTTTTTTGCGCTTCCGCCAGGTCTTCTTGTTTATTTTTTAATTCATCATACGCGTCTGCCATTTCATCAGCGTGGCTTTTGTTTAGACTGGCGAATTTTTCAACCGTGCTTATGATGTCCTGGTTACGCTGTGATATTTCTTCAAGCGCATCGGAGGTTATTTGCGCGGCGTCTTTGAGCAGGTCAAGGGCTTCGGTTTCTTTTTCCAGCGCGTCTGTCGCCGGATCAACCTCACCTGGAATTCCGCCCTCTGTTTTTATGAATTTCTTTAGCGCGTCGTCCGCCTCCAACGTATCCTTAATGGAGTCATGGATTATAGCAATCTGCTTAAATACTTCCCCTTTGCTAAAATCTATTTTGTCCATCTGGTCAGCCATTTCTAAAATTATGCGCCATCCCATCAATGCCTGATTTAAGAAATCCAAAAATGGCGGTGCGACTTGGTTTATAAACGCGTCATACTCCTCTCCAAGTTCGTCTATGGATATTTTGTATTGGTCAACCGCCGCCGCGCCCGCCTCTGTCGCGATAAGCCCATCGTCAATTCCATCGTAAAGGTCTTTTACGCCCGCGCCGCTTTTTTCAAGAATCGGAATCATCGCCTCCCAATTTTTACCGAATATCTTCTGCGCGAATTTTGCGCGGTCTATCGGAGATTCAATAGCAATAAACTGGTCGGCGAGTTTAGCGAGGCTGTCTACGCTTACATCAACCCCGTTTTTTGTAGCCATTCGCATGGCTAATGCCATCTGTTCAAAACTTACGCCAACGTCATCCGCAACCTGAATCAGGCGGGAGGCGTTTTCAACATCCCCGCCCATTACGCGCTGAACCCTCCTGATTTGTTCGGTGTAATCTATAAATTTATCAATGGACGCGTTCCAAACCTGTTGCCCCACGCGTACCACGTCCAGCACGGTCTGGTACATGGAGCGAAAATCCGTCCATGACATGGTGGCGGATTTGACCTGTTTCGCCTGCTCCGCAAGCGCGGCTTTTTCGTCTTTGATTTTTTGCTTGAATTGATCGAGCGACTTATTGGTCTTATTAATCTCCGCGATTAAATCATCCGCCCGTCCGGTTATCTCGACATTGATTCCGCTTACGCCCGCGCCGGTTATTGGCATAATCTCTCCGCCTCTGCCAACAGATTCGCCATAACCGGATTCTTATTAACCCATGAAGCCCAATCTTTCGATTGGGCGCGTGATTGGTAGGCGGTGACAATATTTTCTGAAACTATCATTCTGCGAAGTTCTCCAAAATAAAACTGCCGCCTGCCGGTAATGGATTCCAGGCCAAACCGATCGATCTTACGAAGCAAATCTATTTCGGGCGAGTAGTGACCTCTTCCTGCCTGCATTTCTTCGTCCGCGCCACCGCACGCGTGCAGGTAGGCATCGGTCAGGACTCGTTTGGGACAATCGCCTCGCCGGAATAAACTTTCAGCAACTCGCCGAAAATCCAATCAATCAGCAAATGGCTATCCTTGCGCGGGGAGGCGGGAAACGGGTCGGGGGCAAAGTTTTCAAGTTCCCATTTTTCCACGCATCCAATGACGGCGGGCAGTTTCATCACGTCAAGCGTAGTAAACCAAACCTTTTCGCCCTCCTGCGCGGGCTGTTTCAAGCCCGCTTCGATGAATTGCGCTTGTGGAATGGTCAGGGGGTCGGAAATCGTAACCGACCCCGGCCAGCGTTTCGATGGTGAGGTAATTTGTTTTGACATTTATCCTGGCTTTCATCACGTTTCATTTGTCGTTCCAAACGCCGGAGCGGTTGCGCCGTACACGTCAAAAGTCGCGGTGATGCTTTCCACGCCATTGCACTGGAATCCGGTTATCACGTAGCCCGATGTGGCGCTCATGGTGATTCCGAATTGGGGTTCGCCCGTAACCTGTGCCTGGCGCACGCCGTAGCGAATGTCCAGGGATAGCGGCGTCCACGGATCAAGCGCGGCGAGATGCGCCAGGATGACCGTATCCCAAACAAACGTGATCGAAAGCGGGTAGGCGGGCATACCAACAACCACGTTTTTGCTTCCATCCCCCACCGCTTCGACGGCGGCGGCCTCAAACTGCGCGCCCACCGTTCCGGGGTCTTTCAGGTACGCCGTTAGATCTGTCAGCGTCCCGGCGGCGTTGTCCAGCCAGAACCCTACGAATTTAAGATTAGTACGTCCTGCGTTAACTGTCATTTTGTTACTCCTGTGATATAATCTAATTGTTCAGGCAATTGCAATAGTCAGATTTTTACTTTTATCGTGCCTCCTGTTCTGTCTATATTGCCTGAACAACAATACTGACTTATAGAACGGGAGGCTCCCGTTAAGGATAACCATGAAAAAAACTTGCGCCATTTGCGGTAAGGTGTTTTCTGCGAAATTTACGAGACCAGACATAAAGTGCTGTTCTTTTGCCTGCGCTGGAAAGTGGAGGTCTGAAAATCTCGTCAAAGAAAAATCTAGCAACTGGAATGGAGGAGAAAAAAACAAGACGTGTGAGATATGTGGTAAAACGTATTCCGTAAAACTTTTCCGATTCCTTACACAACGTTATTGTTCTATAAAATGCCATTCTATATCGAGAAAGATTAAAACCTTGCGATTGTGCCGCTTTTGTGGAAAAGAATTTACTCCGCCTCACGGTGGAAAAGAATCTCAAAAATACTGTTCTCGTTCTTGTTATATAAAAAGTGCCATTGGCAAAAATGCCGCTAATTGGAGAGGCGGACTTTCTTTCGAACCTTACCCAATTGTCTTCAACAAGCAATTCAAAGAAAAGATTCGCAAACGAGACAATTACACTTGCGCTATTTGTGGCGAATTTGGTAAGGCAGTTCATCACATTAACTACATAAAGAACGATACCTTTCCCGAAAATTGCATTACTTTGTGTCAAAGTTGTCATGTAAAAACCAATGGTAATCGTGAGTATTGGATAGAATACTTTACGACCAAAGCCTCCGATTGAATCCTGCCAAAAATGTTGCGCTTGTTCCCACATTGAAAACAACCTGCCAGCGTAAATATCGCTTCACTGCATAGGTCGCACTAATCGCAACGACGCCATGTTTGGGGGAAGAAGAAGCGTCAATAAGTCCACTAGTTGCGCCCGTGATATCTGTAAAACTTCCATTTGTGTTGGTGTCCGCTTCCTGAACTTTGATGGTAATGTTTCCACCAATGCTCGAATACAGGTGGTAGGTCAGTATCCCTCCGAGTTCGGGAGGGCTTGCGCCGTAATCGTCTATGCCAACAGCGGCATTGACGGCGGTCTCTACGCCGAAGGGGTGGAGCAGTCGCCCGAACGGACACGAGTAGCCCAGACTGATCAGGGTATTGGTTGACGTTGGACCCCCCCAGCCTACGTTCACCGCCACGCCCTCGGCCTGATACGCGGCCTGCTCCATTGGCATCGAAAAGATAAAATCACCTTGCGCGGGAGCGGCTAGAATCCCGTACGCGATGGTGTAGGTTTGCAGTCCAGCGCCGGATTTTAGCAATTCATGCAGGCCGATGGCCGGAGACGTTTCAGGAGACAGGAACGCGTTTAGCGGGTCGGCCTGTACTGTCATCTGGCCGTTGACGATATTTTTCACTCCATCCGAGAAAGCCGCGTTCGGTTCGTTGTCGAAGGCATATCCGACAGAGCCAATATCGCGTGCCGTTCCGCTGAGGTCGTAGCCGCTGACATACGCTCGGATAAACCTATGATTCGTTCGGCTCATATTTCACCTTTTTCTTTTTCGGCGCGGGCGGGAGAAGATCGTCCATCGCGTCCGTGAATTCCTGTAGCATGGCCTCTACCCTCGGATTGGGGACTTCCTTACCGCCGCCTAACCGAATAATTTCAATCGCGGCCTGGTGGTCGAATTCGGCCACGTCGCCTTCGTGATACTGTTTCATAGCGGTTTCCCGCCCGATGTAATCACACAGAAATTTGATTTTCATGCGACCTCTACAAATTGCTCGATGTCCAGCGAAAAAACGCAACCATGATAGGAATTTCCTGCCGGATCCAAAACGGGCCCAATGTCGGAAACTTTTGGCGTCTGGTCAAGCGCGCCCGTTATCACATCGTTGGACAAAAGCACAACCAGGATGGCGGCAATGTTCGTTATCATCGCCGAATACGATCCGAAATCCAGCACGCTCCCAATCTGGCAGTGGTAATAGGTGTAATTCAGCGTGTAGTACAACGTCATCTTTTGCGCGCCGCCTGTGCCGACAGAATCTGTAGTAACGCGCATATTCGTAATCCATCCGCCCGGCTTCGGGGCGAGCGTGGCAGGAGCGACCAAAACCGACGCGGTAATCTGGTCAATGTCCCTAAGCGTCACGCCAGAGACGGTCAGGTTTCCAATCGCGTTTGCGACGGCGACAAAATTAACGTTGACGGTCATCGCAGTATCCTAAGAGTTAGGATGTCCTGCATAACGTGATCGGGAATGTCCTCGGGGCGAATGACGATCCCGCCCGCCGTGACGCTCACCTTGCCGCTTCCAACCTGGCCGGAACGCGCCATCCAAAGGTTGTGAACGATGGTCATGCAGTCGGTTTTGATATTGGTCGGCACAGACGGCCAGCCGAAAACGCCTGAGATTTTTACGCTTCGGCTTCCGCCCGCATCGAAAACAGGGAAGTATGCCGCGCTGGTCGGGGAGATAAAAATCTCGGTGTACGGCTTGCCGTCCAACGCGGCGTTGGGCGGGCTGAGTTCAAAATCAGCGGCCACCAAATCCGTGTACGTGCGGGTGTTGGCGTAATCCACAGACAAGGTGGCGATGCTCACCAGATCTTCCAAATCCAGGTAAAACGCCTCGCGCGCCTGGAAATAACGCGTTTCAGCAACGCTGTTTTTCCAAAATTTGCGCCCAGTCAATTCATCAATCTTGCGTGAGCAGGCTTCGATGATACTTTCCATCACCGCGTCGTCCGCCGCGTCGGTTGAAGCAGTACCGCCACGCACCGTGACCCAGGCTTTGAATTCCGCGAGTGAACTATAGCCGTTTGTGATCGTCATCAGTCCTCGTAGTACAACGCCACGTAACCGACTTTGGAATTTCCGCCGGATGCGATGACCGCCTTAACCACACCCTGCAAAACTGGCATTGCCCTATCGCCGCCAGATGTGCCAGTCAGTGCCGCGCCATCTGCCACCGCGTGAACCAGGTCGCGGGGGTAGTACCAACTATTCGCCGTGCCTGCGCTGGCCTTCGTGAGCAGGGGCTTTTCCGCGCCGTTCGCGCCGAGGCAGGTGAGCGTCAGTGTCGCGCCGGTAGCAATATCGCCGGGCTGATATTCAATTGCGTACAGTTTTCCAAGCACGGCAGATGGAGCAAGTATTAAAGCCGCGCCGTCTGCCGCGCCGGTGGAGAGTTTCAGGAAAATTTCCTTCATGGATTACTCCGAGAGAGGAGGGGCTCGCGCCCCTCCTCAAACTACTTGAATTTTTTGGTGGACTTGGCGGGTTCGGGCGCGACGTACAGTTCCGCCTTGCCCTCCGCGATTAGTTGCTCGGCGCGCGGTTTGGAAATTTCCACAACGTCGCCTTTGTCAAAGCCATCTGAATCTTGCAGAAGTTTGATTAGCATTTTCGCGCTCCTTAAGATTCGGCGACTGTGACGGCCAGCAGACCGCTGATGCTCGCGTCGGGGTTCGGGGCAAACATATAGGTCAGCACATCGCCAACAGCGGCGGCATTGACAACCAAATTGTTGCGGCCACGGAAAACGATCTGATGACCGGCGGCAGTAGAGTTATCGTCAATGGCTTGCGTCAACTGTGTGGCGTTTTGCTGAAATAGACAATCCTCGAACCAGGTCACGTGTGGGACGGCGGCCATGTCGGCATCGAAGAGCACGTGGCAATGGGTGGCGTCGTAGCCCCAGGACAGAAACTCGCATTCGACAAATTTGTTGCGAGAAACTACTCCGGCACCATGTACCCACAATCCATAACTCGCGGCTGTGCGCGGGTTCGTAAACTGTCCAATGGTACAACGGACGAACACATTTTCAGATGAACCAAGTTTGAGTGAATACGACGCGGCGTCGGTCGCAACCGGCGACATGAAGAACACATTCTCGAAGTAATTCCGCAGACCGGTGACGATGACGCAACCTGCCGCCGAACCTGCCGCCTTCTCGTTGTAGAACTGCATATTCGCGACGATGCAACCGCTACCAGAGAAGGTGATGACCGGGGTGACGGCTGTAGCCGCCAGCGTGACCACGCGGCATCGCTGACCCAGGCCGAATACGGGGGATGAGATGCCAATCAGATGGGTATAGGATTTCGACCAGGTGATGGCCGCCGCCGGGTTGTCGGCAGTCGCACCGCCGATAAAACAAACCACATCGTTGTGGTTATCGGTGGTCAAATCGTAAGCGTTTTTGAGATTCGCTTTGGCAGTATCCGGGGACAGACCATCATTGGCGTTATTGCCGTTGGTGGGGTCGCAGTAGAAAACATCACCCTGCGCGCCGCTGAGTAGCAAGCCAGCCAATACGCCATTGGACAAATCGTTCAGGGACGCAACACCCTTTCGCAAAATATAAGTAGCCATTTGATTTTTTCTCCTATCACGTCCGGCGGGAGGGAACGCCCCTCCCGCCATCACGCGAAATATAGGTTAGACGGTGATGCCATAGGAAATGGCAGAGGCTTCCGTGTCACGGTAGCCGAGTCCGACGCGTGCCCAGGCAACGATCTCGTAGGAGTCGGCGTTGGCGATACGGGTCGTCTCGATGGTCATCTGGCGCTTGTACGCGAACCGCCACTGATCCCAACGGACGCCGAGAATCGAGCCGTAGGTGTTGTTCGCGACGGTGGTTTGATCCACTTTGCCCGCGCTGTTTGCCTTGCGGACGGTCGATTTGTAGTGCATGAACCACGAGGCGAAAATGTCGTAGCCCCACAGTTTCGTGAGAACGCCACTTTCCATCGTGGCTTGGGTCCAAACGTCTTTGGTTTTCAAAGTCGCTAATTTCAGCGACTTTTTGTAGATGTTCGGGTCAATGATGAAACCACACTTGGAGAGGTCTGCACCGGCCAGTCCAGCCGTACCCATTAGCCACATGGTATCCAGGTAATCGTCCTCGGTCAGCGCGCCGCCTGCAACGGAGTTGTCGGTATTGGTGACGAGCGCCAATTTGCGGAATCCATCGAAAATCAGGAAAAGATCGCGGCTGATGCCCGTCGAAGTGGGCGTGCCGCCGATGTGGTTGATATTGGTGGTCGCGGCCGTTTCGGTGTCGCCATCGATTACAGCGTGTTCCAACTGCTCGTTGCCGCCGGTGATCAATTGTTCGCGGAGTTGCGGGACGAAGTTGATAATGGAATCTTCGGTCAACTCGCCGCTGTACAGGCCGCGCGCACCCATTTTGCCGACGGTAATTTCTTTGTTGGTGGGCGTGGTGATCTGCGTCCCGCCAACCGTCGCGGACGGGACAAGCAAAGTCGTGTCGCTCGCAGTCGCTTCGGGGGCGGAGTACCAAGTCAAATCAGTGCCTTCCAATGGGATAGTCGCGGACTTAGAACCGTCCGGGATGATCTGCACCGGAAGTTTTCCAAGCACGGCGGTAGGGGCGCGCAATGCCGCCCACAACTCGCGGCTGTAGGAGGTATGCACCCAGTTTCCGCCTTCGGTCGTGCCGCCGGTGTACATCGGATCGGTAACGGCCTTCATCGCCGCGTCGTCCTTATACGCGTCCTTGTCTAGCGACAGACCCGCTTCGGACATCGCCTTGAGCGAATAGCCTCGTCCGAGGGCGGCATGTCCAAAATCGCGTGTGTCCTCGATCAATTTGATGGCGAGGGCTTTCAGCGCGCCCTGGCCAAGCCGCACGTCAATCCCTGCGGTGTTGGCGCGGGAGAGTCCGTTGGCGAGGTGAATCGCCAGGCCAAGATCGCCGGGAGACAGATAATCGTATTTCAGGGTATCCGCAAATCGCGTTTGATGTGGCGCGCCGTCGCCCATCGGCAGGCGGCGTCCTTTCGCGGCCTCGGCTTCCCACTTGACCTTTTCAGCCTTGAGCGCGGCGTCGAATTCCAGTTTCTTCGCGGCTTCGGCTTCGGCCTGTTCCGCTTCGTCGCCCTTCGCGGCGAGCGCGGCGGCTTCGATCTGGCCTTCGAGTTTGACGGCTTGCGCCATCATCTTTTTCAGTTCGGCGTCCTCCGCGTCGGTCAGGTCGGCTTTGATGGCCAACACTTTGATTTGCGCGCGGAGTTTCTTGAGTTGATCTTTCATGGTTGTTTTACTCCTCGTTAGGAATGGTGATTAAATAAGCAAGTGCCTGTTCCCTTGTGCGCTTCCCCGCCGCTCGCGCGGCCTCTGGTAAAGCGTCATGGGGATTGAAGTCCGGGAAGGGGAGTCCCGCTTCCCGATAAATCGCTTTCATGGCAGGCAGGGCGATGGCGTTCGGGGAGGCGGGACGAAAATTTCCATTGCCCGAATCCCACAAACTCACACCCGCCAGCGGCCAGACAGAAATTCTGCCTGGCTTTTCGCCATCGTAAAACTCTTCCCGTCCGTTCACCTCAAGCCGCGCCAAATGTGCAATTGAATCGGAGGATGCAACGGCCAGTCCTTTTTTCGCCGCTTCCCATACGCGGCGGGCAAAATCCAAAGTCTTGTCAAGTAGGACACGAATCCAAATCCCGTCTGCCCGCTTTTCTACGCTGATTGTTTTTCCGATGATGACTGGGTTGACCTGCATACCTTTTCTGCCCGGATTGATTCCGTGGTGGTATGTAACGACGGGCGTCTGAAACTCCTCAAGCATATAATTAGTTTCAGCGTCAAACGATTGTTTTTCGCGGTCTACACCAAATGGCACGGCGCGAATTTCAAGTTCCCAATCCCCGATGGCTTTGACTGCGCTTTCCACTTGTGCGGGTTCGGAGGGCGGGATTAATTCCCAATCATCGCACACCCAGACTTCTTTCGCGGTGAATTCGTGAAGATTGCAGACGCCCTCAAAATCACTTCCATCGGTAGGCATGTACTTAAAATAATTGCAGTTGCGACAGGTTTGCTGTTCGTCCCCGCGCAAATTCGGCGCGTCGGTGACGGCCTTGATTGCTTCTCTGATTTTGGGCGGTAATTTCATCTGCATGCTCCAAAACAAAAAGGCGACACATACAGTTTCCTGTACGCGTCGCCTTTGTTTACCATTTCCGGTCTCGCAAAGAGCCTCTCAGCGTTTGAATAGGGTTATCTCGATTATTCCTTGCGGAAAGGCCAAACTTTTTAGTTTGGCCAATCTCCTACCAAAAATAGTATACCACAAAAACAAGAGGCTATTTTCCTTTCGATGAAATTATGAATTTGTCAACCGCGTCTTTTGCCGCCGACAATGCGCCGACAATGTTTTTTGCAATGACGATGGAGTTTTTTAACCACCCGACTTTTGCGGGTTGGCGCGCTTGACCAATGTCGCTCGTGGTGTAATACGCGCCGGGGGTTTGGTTGGTAATGTATCCTGTATTCTCCCCCTCTGCAATTGGATTATACCCCCATCCTGCCGCGCTTTTCCCTGTCCTGTTTTCTGTTCCGGGAGTCATAGTGCCGTCTGTAATTTTCGCCATGACATAACGGAATTGCTTTGCGCTGAAATATCCATCTGGGACGGGATTCCCATTTTCAAACGTTGCGCCCGTTGAACCATAAGCAGATGCGCGGCTAATGTATTTATACTGCGCCCGGTCTTGCTGTAGCGCGTTTTTCAAATGTTCCGCAATGGCATTAATGACAACGTGCGGGACAGTTCTTGAAACATCCAGAAAAAACGATCTGATGTTTTCGAGGCCTTCAATTTTAAATCTAATCTGCATTAGATACCTGCCGCTATTTGATTCAATCGCTCTGCCGCGTCGGCATCTGCTATTTCCAGAGATGGCAGAAGCGAGCAATCGCAACGCCAGCCGCCACAGGATAACATTTCGTTAGGCGGCATTTGCGGACGGAATCCGCTTCTCCCCCAATCACCCGCGGACGCCACTATCCCATTCAGCGAATAGCATTCTTTACAGTGCTGTTCAGTTGCGCCCAAACGCCAAACAAGATTTTCCAATATTGGCGTATCTGGTTTTGGACCTTCCACGGTTGCGATTTGCAGGATCGCGTTACTGTATGCCCCCACAACCGCGCCCGCCCACAGACTGGCACGCGACAAAAGCAAAGCAATTCCCATTGCCAGGCCGCGCGCTTTTACTATGTCTTCGTAATACCTATTGACATACCCATATTGTTTTTTTATCTCCTCCCGCAGGCCCTCGTCCAGATAATCCGGTATCTCGTCCGTGTCCATTGTGTCAAACCATGCGCTATTGTATGCCGCCATAAGTTGCGCGACTATCAAAGCCTTGAATTGTTCCTTGAACTCCGATTCGCTTAATCCGTAATCATAAAGTTTCTGGACAAGAACTTCTATGCTTTGCAGATATTCGTTATAGTCGCCCGTCTCGCCAACCTTTAGCGCCAGCATGTTTTTTGCATCCGCGCTCAGATGCTCCACAACAGATGGGACCGCCTGCGCGGCGCGGCGGATGAAGCGGAGGAGGGTGTCTCGTTTCATTTCGCCAATTCTTCCACCGCGCGGTTCATCGCGCGCGCCAATTCCAGCACATCACTGGCCTTCGGTTTCGCCGCCGCGTGTTTGGCGAACACACCGCGCACATCCGCTTCGGACTTGCAGGCAGACAAGGCGCGGGTAATCTCCAACCGCATCCCGTCCGGTATTTCAAACGATTCAAATGGAACAGCCTTGCCAACCTTTTTGAGCGCGATGCGTTTCCACTTGTCCAGGTCGGCCTTCAGCGCGTTGTTATCCGCGTCGGGATTGTCCGCGTCTATGGGCGGCTCTTGTCCCTGGATCGTATCAGGCTGGGTCTGGTCCACGTCGGGCTGATTAGATTGCACAATAACCGGCGCGGGTGATTCGGGTTGCCCAGTCTGCGCGGTGATTTGGACGGGAAGCAGATCGTCGCGTTCGTCTCCAAGAGGTTCAAGTTGATTGTAGGTTTTGCGAAGTTCCCTAAGCGTCATAATCTTTTCGTCTGCCGCGCGTTCTTGTAATTCCAATTGGCGGTCAGAGATACGCACGTCCTCGAATTCTGCAATCAGATTTTCACCATAGGCGGGCAGAATAGAATTGCTGATTTTCTCCGCCATCATCACCTGCATCGGGTAAATGTTTTTCCCCATGAACACGCGCTCGCCCGCATTAGCGTTGGCCTCAGTTGCAGACGGGTCGGTCATGGATTCCAGGCCAGGCGCAAGCGCGCCGTAAATCTCGGTGCGGTTAAATTTGCGGCCTTCCAAAAATTCCATATCTTTTTGCGTGAACGCGTTTTGTAGCCATTCTACCCCACCATCGCCCACGCCGTTTAGCATCATGTCCTCGCGCTTGCTGGCCGCGTCGCGCTTGTCCTGTTTTATTTTTTTCCATTGATCTGTTTCGATTATGGATTTGAACGCGAGAATACCGGACAGTTGCCCACCCTTATCCTTGAATAGTTTTGTGTTGTATTCCTGCATCCCAATGTCGCCCTGTGCGACCAACGCCAACGATTCAATGGCGGATAGGCCGCGAAAACGCGAGAACGGATTGAAGCGGCGGAAGTCTACAATCTCCCAATTTTCCAGCGCGATAGTATTTCCGTTTCCTGGCGAGTAGGCATACCCGTCCAGGTACATCCGCCCATCCGGGATAGGCTCAATCATGTGCGACGGGATGACCCACATCTCAGTCGGCGCGGCGTTTTCATTTGCGCGATTAAGCCACCAATACGCGTTGCCTGTCAATTTCCACAACGCGACGGTGGCGTACAGGAATTCAAAACGCGAATCAAGTTCGTTTGGGTGACGCAATAGCATCTCGAATGGATGATTGACAATTTCCCTCGGCTCTTGTTCCCCGACTGCCGACATTACGGAAAATGGGACAAGCGCGGTGGTGGACGCAGTGATGTCAACCGCCGTCATCACCCAGGACAGGGTACGATATAGGTCTGCCTGGTTTTTATAAACGCTTGGGTCTGGCTGATTCCACTTTTCCGCCTCGGCTGTTTCCAGTTGCCAGGGCTGATATTTATATCGCTCCGCTTTCAGCGCGTCGAGTTCGTCTTTCAGCGCGGCGATGTCCTTTCGAGTTGGTATACCAAAAATTGCCATTGTTTACCTCACGCATAGTCCACGAGTTGCAACGGGCTGAGTCCTGCCCCTAATTCCGTATCCGCCCAGACTTTAGCATCCAATCGGTTCGGGCTGGCATCGCCCGGAACCCACAGGCACAATTCGTCTTCCAGCGATGGGAAACTTCCTACCATGTGATCCGTGCCGCGCTCGGTCAGTGCTGAAATTGGTTCGGCGCGGACGGCCTTCCCGCGCGTCGCGCTTACGAGTTTCACGTTGACTGTCGGATCGGTGTCACGGATAACCTTTTCGACCATCTCGCCGCCGTAATTTTTCTCAGCGACCATCACGTCCGCTTTTAATTTGTGGTACGTCTTGCACGCCTCACGCGCCCACATGTCCGGGCTGCCCTGGATGCTATTGTCTTCCAGCGTGTAATGGTGTTTGTTGTTATCCATGCCAGCCCCGATTATACCGCACGCGTCACCCGTAGACGAACCGGACGGGTCTACTCCCACCACAACCCGAATCAATTCGGGCGTTTTGAAAACGCGGTTATCATCCAGTCCCAAAATCCACTGAGTCCCGATTTGCGTTTTCTGCCTATGCCACAACGCGCCCGGCGCTTCATCCATGTCCTCCGCGTAAATTTCTTGCCGGATCGCAGTCGCGCTCATGTCCTCGGTAATATCATCCAGCGCCTCGGCGGAAATGTATGAGTTGTCATGCGACGTGAACGAAAATATCTTCCAGCGTCCTTTCGGATCGTTGGCGTGTTGCTTGGTGAATTTTGTCATCCAGCCTTTGTCGCGGGCCTTGCTAGTACTGCGAGAATGGAGTGACGGCGGGGTATAGATAAAAAGCGCGTCGCCATTATTATCCAACAACATAGGCGCGCCCACCGTTCCCCACGTATCCTCTGCCATAAGTTGGACCTCATCCAGTGCAAGCCGGTCGGCGTAATCCCCCCTCAGGGTATCCGCATTCCAACAGGTTTTGGCGCGGATGCGATTCTCTGTCCCTGGCCTTTCAATGGTGTGCATGGTTTTGTCCACCTTGAATACCCCCGCTTCGATTGGCTCCGCAAGCGCACGCGTCACCTCGAACCAAAATTTCTGCAACTGGTCGGAAGTCGGCACACCATACAGGACGCGCTTCCCGTCAAGAAAATTGTCCACCGCCCAATCAGCGGCAAATACAGTTTTGCCGCCGCGCCGACCAGCGCGGACTATTATCCGCTTGGCAGTTGACGCTTTGATTAACTCCTGCTTCGGATGCAGGACTCGCAAGTGAACGGTCAGTTCAGTCGCCATCGGTTTTTTTTGTTTCCTCGCGGACTATCCGAAGAACGATTTCGCCCTTGAGATTTCCCTCAATCTCTTCCTTTGGTTTCCCGAACGCATACGCTAGCGCGGTTTGGAATTCCTGCGTATTGCGTGAGGACGTGGACACGCGCAAGCGCGCCGTTAAGCGGGTTAATTTTTCCCCCGTAACTTCATCAAGCGCGGGAACCATTTTCGGCTTGCCCGTCTTCTTGTCCAGGATCGGCCTGCCGTTTTCGTCCATCGCCTCCACGAACATTATCTCCGACCAGACTTTTTGATATTCCTTTTTGAGCGCGGTCATATCCGAGACGAGACGGCCTCGGCGATTTATCCTGGAATCCTTCTCGCCCGTCGCCTTGTTGTCCTTCGTGAACGGGCGGCCAGTCGCTTTTTTCTTGCCGCTGTTTTCGGCTTTATTTATAGCGGGGTTGGTCATTTCAACCTCTTTATTTCCAAGTCGGGGAAGGCGGTCGCCATGCGTTCGAGAATGACCGCACAATAGGTGGGAGAGATTTCCACTACCCGCCCGCGTCGGTTGAGATTCTGGCAGGCGACCAACATAGTCCCGCTTCCACAAAAGTTATCAAAACAAATATCGTTTTTCTCGGTATGGTTTAGCATTGCATTTTCGTACAACCCAACCGGCTTGATAGTCGGATGTTCTTTGTTGGCGCGGGGTTTATCTATTTCCCAAGTGCTGGTTTTGAACTTACCCGCCATAATGCGCTTATGTTTCTTTGTCCATGTAAATAAAATCGGTTCGTGTTGATAGTCGTAATCTAATCTTCCCATCGAAAATGTCGGAGAGTTTTTTATCCAATTCAAAACGTGTCGAATCTCTAATCCGGCATTCATCATCATCATCATCATCATCATGCCAAGTTGGCCGCCCTGCGGACTGCAAACAAAAACCGAACAATCGTCCGCTAGGAATTCTTTCGCCAGAGTAAAAGCGGATAAAAGCATTGCGCCCAAATCGTCGGCATTATCGTCGTCTGCCTTTAGGTTTGCTAAATTCTTTCCAGCCTTCTGGAAGGAATTTAGCATCCTGTTCTTTGCACCAATCGAAACACCGTAGGGCGGATCGGTAAAAAGCAAGGTCGCCTTTTCCTTATTCATTATTCTTTCAATAGTTGCCTTTTCGGTGCAGTCCCCGCAAATCAATAAATGCTTTTCAAGTTCCCAAACATCTCCAAATTCCACGCCCCATTTTTTCCGCAACTCCTCCGCCCGGTCGAATTCCGGTTCCGCGTCCTGCGCTTCCTCCCGCACCCCCATCCCCTCCACCATCGAGTTGAATACAGAATCTTCCTTGTATAACGCCGCCAGCACCGCCGAGTCGCCAGCCGCAAGTTGTGCGATGAGGTCAACGTCTGGCGCGTATGATTGCTTGCCAATTTCGTTATCTTCGATTCCAAGCGCAATCGCCTCCGCGCTTCCCGGCGCAACGTCCATTCGCACCACGTTCACAAGCGTTTTTCCATCCGTGTAGACATTCATCACATTTTCAAATCCCAGCGTGACCGCTTTTTCATAGGTATAATTTCCCGCCGTGATGACGGGGGTCTCTACGCCCTTCCCCGCGCTGGCAACCGAACGATTCGCCCCGCGTCGTCTCAGGGAGTTTTCGAGCAGGCCTCCGCCGCGCTGGGTATGCTTGTTCGTATTTTGCAAATCCAGAGTTGCCGCTTCGTCTATCGGCCGGATTTCCACGTCGCCCACTTTCGGCGCGGGTCGTTTGGATTTCGTCTTTTTCATATCCCCATTTTAGCACAATCCGCCCGCCACGACGCCCCTGCCTCCGATTCTGGCTGCAATGAAACTGCAATGATTCAAATCGCAAATCGCTATATAATAAAAGCATGACCGACCTACGCCCCGCCCCCTCCACCACCTGCCAAGCCTGCACATTAATTTACCCGCTTGCCAAATGCGCGACTTGTGAGTTTGCCCCAGAGGAACGGGTCGTAGACTTCAACCCCGCAACCATGACGCGGGCAACGGCTGAGGATGTCGCGAGAATGTACGCGATATTGTGGCCGGAAACAAATCAACAGGAGCAAAAAATGAACGTAAGCGAAACAACCCATATCGTAACCAGCATCGTTGAAAATGGCCGCGCCGCCAATAACGACGAACTCAGCCATGAGTTTGAATTCGCCGCCAGCGAGGCGGGCTTCAGCGATGACGAAATCAAGGCGGCTTTGGAAAGCCCCTGGTTTCCCTGGATGAAATAATCAATCCCCGCCAGCATCCGCCCTCTACTCGTTAGAGGGCGGGCAGGTGGCAAGGATGACCACCACCACGTTAGCCCGCTTCCGTAGGCTTTGTATCGGAGAGAAAAGGAAATCGAAATGATACCTAAAAATTGGAAGCCCGTCGTAGCATGTCGTAATACATCTGTTCTTGTTAATCCTGATGAAATCGAGCAAGGCATCCGCTCTCTTGCTTATCAGGCCGGTTTTGACGCCGATACTCACGTAGCCCACCAAATTGAGTATGATGGCAAAGTTTTTCAGGTGTACATATCACCTGAATTAGCCGAGAAACTGGAGGCGATGTAATGGCTACTATTGTAATCGTCACTCGTCACAATGCCGCCGTCGAATGGTTGCGACGCAATGGTATCATTGGCAATGTAATTGCCCAGGCCACACCTAATGACATCAAAGGAAATGATGTCATCGGCATTCTCGCCAGTTCAGTTACGGAAATTTCCATGCTTGAAGCGTGAAGGCAAGCGCGTTTCAAGCCCCGCCTTTGCCGCTTATGCTTGCCGTTAGACCGCTCTTAGACAATCAAAAAAAGGAGTCAGAATGAGACAAATCGTGATAATTTTCGACAAGTCCGTAATCAACAAAAAATCTGTCAACCGCTTGCTCGACGCGCTCACCCTGCACTATGCGGGTATCGGATTCGCGATAAACTCAGAGGGCAGTACCTACGAGATTGCTTGTTTCGGCGGCGAGAAAATCGCAACCCTGGCGCGTGAGTTTTGCGAAGGGTGGGACGCAAAATGACCACCCTCTCCCGCCTCTCCGACCTGCCGCGCGAATATGGGAAGTGCCATAAATTATTTGTGGAGGTCCCGAATGTTTGACACTCACGCTCTCGAAGTTTTTCACTACGCCGCACAAAGCGGACTCGGCGTGTCCGGTGCGCGCCAGGCCGTCCGCGATTACCTGGCCGAAAAAGATACGCATCTCAGCGGCCTTGCGCTTGACCGCTATATGTCGCGCCTCGTGGACACGGCCTGGGCGGAACTAAAGATCGAGATTGCAGAAGCCAGGGGGGAAATGGCCGCAACCCAAACACCACTGCTCGCCGGTGTGAGCGCGGGCAAGGAGTAAAGGAAAATGTTCGTACAACGAAATAACAACCCCAGAAAATTTTGGGCGCGCATCCGCCTCAGGAATTACCCCGACACCCCGCGCAAAATTGACTTCGAGCGCCTTGCAGTTTCTGGAGAGTCTGAAATTATCGTGGCCGTCTCTATTGGATGGGCAAACAATTAGAGCGCGTATTCCGGCTGGCCTCTGCCGTGCAGGGCTTCTGGAAATTCCGAGTACTATCTCTCGAAAGCAAATTCATTTTTTGCGCCATCATCTATGCTTCAAAAACCACAGGAAAATCCCGATGCTGAAAAATAAAACGATAGTCACCCAAATCAGCATGGTGTAGACGGCGACCCCGCCCGCGTTGATAACATTCGTCCCGGCATTCTTCCTGTTAATCTCCGAGTAGGCCTCATCCACAACAGAATCGCCACCCGGTTGAACTACCCGAATTGTCTGTAGATTTGCGTCACGGCTTGTCGCCGTGGACACATCCTGTCCGCGAAAGAGCAACAGCCAGAAAACCAGGCCGATCACGGCGAACGCCATCGCGCCGAATATCAGGATCGAGCCGTAGCCGCTTTTGAATATGTTCCATAGGATGACTACGACGACGATAATTCCAATCGCCCATACCATAACTTGCGGGTCAATTTCATTCATAGTATTTTTCTCCTCAGAAAATTCTTTTACGATTGTGAATTTTGCGTAATGCGTTTCGGGTTGAACGAGTGGCGTGAAATACGAGAGCAACGCGCAACTCAAACAGGTCAACGCAAGAGCGAGGCCAGGCAGAATAATATTAATCCTGTTCATCGTCAAATCTCTTCCGCCAGAAGTCCGGTAAATGAAAATTCATAAACACTAACCACCTCCCCGATTCTGCCCGTTTTCGTGCCCCCTACTGTGTGAACCACCTTGAAATACGCCAGAGGGGGAGTCGGAGAGAGAGGGGGAGGGGATTTCGGACGCATACACGCTGGGAGCCTCGAAGCCGTCTACGGCGTTTAGGTCTGGCACGGACGAGTCGAGCCAATATAATATCATGCTCTGATAGGCCGTCCCCCGCCATTCGTAGGAATGTGATCCGGCGGCACTATCTGGATTAACTTTATTGTGACGAACAAGCCAATCGTAAATCTCCTCCCACGCCCAGCGCGGCTTTTCCGCCGTATTCCAAGCGCGCTGAGACGACGTGTGGAGAGAGTCGCTATCCACAAGAAACAAACGAACATGTTCGCCCGTCGCGCGGGTATCCTCAAATAATTGTTGTACCTGCCCGCGGCTCGCCCTCAAGCGCATGGATGGCAAATGGAACGCCAGCGCGGATCGTTGTTCCGGGTCCAGCTTGATAAACGATTCGATGTAGCGGATCACCGTATCGTAATGGTTGGAATAGGCAATCATCCAAATAATGACGCACGTCATGCCGAAAAAAACAATTGCGCCAAAAATAAGCGCGGTAAAAACATTTCCCCGCGCCCGATCGCTGAGGGCGATCAGGCAGACGGAGAGAATGGATGCGAGAGAGGCGTGCAGAAGTTTGGGTTGGTAATCCATGATTTTTGAGCCTTTGTCATTGCAGAAAAGAGAGTTGCTATTTTCATGATGAATGCCTAACGGTCAGCATGAGCGGGCGCTTCGGCACGAGCCAAATCTTCACCCGACAAAATGTAGGGATTATCGTTTGGATCGGTGAAGTCGTAGCCGTCCGCTTGCATTTGTTCTTCGGCTTCTATGCCAGCAAAAAACGCTGTGCTTGCAATTTCCTCCTCAGTCAATGGCGTTCCGAAAAAGAGTCTTTCTTTGTTTTCAGAATACATTTTGTGAAAAGTTCAACTTTGTTCATTTGATTCTCCTTTTGAAAAGCCGGAACAGCTTGCGTGAGCGACGGGTGGACTAAACCAGAGCCGCCGCCATGCAATACCATAAAATTAGCCCGACTGTTCACCCGTCCGCTCCGCGCTTTGTTGGGCTTCGTAAAGTTTACGCAACCCTTCAATTGTGCCATCATCATTTTGCCACGCC
>Ga0208957_1000673_pt1 | contig 23318 bp, 27 predicted proteins | sample RifOxyA1_FD_184029 | JGI IMG/M metagenome (GOLD analysis project Ga0208957, IMG submission 184029) | Groundwater microbial communities from Rifle, Colorado - Rifle Oxygen_injection A1 (SPAdes) | ecosystem: Environmental > Aquatic > Deep subsurface > Groundwater | place: Rifle, Colorado, United... | reverse complement strand
CGCGGGCGGAGTCGCGGGAGGAGTAGGAGGAGTGGCTGGAGGCGCAGCAGGCTTTCGCTTGCCCAGCGCTTCTTTAACCAATGCCACCGCATCATCCGCGTCAAGCGCGTCTGGCGCGAGTATTGGAAGAACCGCCAATGGGTTCTTGGTAATCAAATCTCGGAGTGTTGGGTCAGCGTCGAAAACTTCCCGATAGATTGGGTCAATAGCAAGCGCCATTAAACCCGATTTGGCTTTCTGGTCTTCCTCCGCAGCCGCAGCCTCTTGGTCTTCTTTTGAAGGAGGGGTAGCGGGCGTTTGCGGTTTGAAATGACCGCCGCCGAGAAGCCCGTGCCTTTTCGCTAGATTCTCTAAACGGTCAGCACGGGATTGCGCTGACGATGCTCTTGCAGCATCTTTAACCAACTGTTCGTGTTCCTCCTTTTTCAAGGTGACGACTTCACCTTGTGGCGTTGGCGTAGGGATGGCTGGAGGCGTGGCGGGAGGAGTTCCGCCAGGAGTTGTGCCGCCAGGAGTGGCTACATCGCTCATAACATAAAAATTTGACTTATATTTTCTGGTTGACTAAACCAGATTTCAATGTGCTTATTTACATCATACCACCATTCACAGAAAAGCAAGAAGTTATCCACACCTTATTCTTCATCTCCAGCCCAGTCTAAAAGGTCTTGGTAGAATGGCTGACCCTGTTTTTTAGAGGGGAATAACACATTCACTCCAATTCTACCCACTCCAGTCTGTCTCAAAAGCTGTTTAGAAAAATTGATTCCAGCACTTTTGGGATTGCCAGGAAGCCGCACTATCACTCCTTCTATAAACTTAGTGGCATCTCCAACAGTCACGCCTCCAAAGAACTCGGCAGTCTTGCCGATTTCAGCAGAGTTCCAAAAATCAAACAACAAACCATAAGCTCCAGCATTAGATATGTCAGAAATATAACGGTCTAATGGTCGCGTAGGTCGTTTCTCCTGAGTGATTAAAGAACGAATATCGCCAAGCACTTCGCCAGTCATCGGGAAGATAGTGCTGAGAATCAAAAGTGTGCGGAAAGCGCGCGGAAGGTTGCGGGTCTCACGCGCCAAATCCCGTTTAATTTCTTTACTAAGAAAACGCGCTTGCTGATAAGCGAAAGTTTTAAACTGGAAAATAACTTTGCCCATTGGAGAAGAAGCAAGAAATGGAAGGTCAATGGCGCGGCCTGAAAATTGAGTGCGGTCAACCAAAACCTGAGCCGCAGTTACCAAATCATCGGGACTCAAAAACCCGCGAAGTTTAGCTTCATCCAAATCAACTTCAAGTTCCCGAAGCGCAATTTCTTCGGGAGAAAGTTTTACTTTTTCGCTGGGGGCTTTGGCGAGACGGATTCCAGCTTCAACTTCCCGCCCTGGTCGAGCAACCCTTTCGCCTGCAAGGAGTTGCGCAGTTCCTCCTTCAACTGCTCCTTCGACTTGCCCTTTGCGGATAGCATCACTAATAATTTTTTCATTGTCTTTTATAAAATGGGTTTCAAACTTTTCTAAATCAAAAACAGAAATCTGGTCGGCGGTTTTAGCTCGGACAAGAGCCTCAGTTTTATCCGCCACCACTACTGAGACATCCATATACACTTTGCCTTCGTCAACCCAAACACCCAAAAAAGCATCGTCAGTATTTAGAGCATCCAGATTATCCTCCATAAATCTATCAACATCCTCCAATGTCCATCTATCTTGAGTTATTACCCGTTCAGTAATTTTACTGGGCGCAAAAGCGAAGCCATTTTCAGGAACATCACCATTTAAACTTATTGTAACACCGCCGTTCTTGGCAGTCAAAGTCTTAGCTTTCGCCGAAATATCTTTCATTTTAAATTCTCCTCTGCGTTTCTCCAAGAATTTATCATAAGCCAACCCTTCTGGAAATTCATTAGCCAGACGCTTTGTGGCAATCTGGTAGGAATCAATAATTCCTTCAAGAAAACGCGATTTATCCGCCAACTCGTTTTGTAAACCTATAATAGCTCGGTCAGCAGCCTGAATCTCAGCATTTACACCAGCAACATACTGGCCAAGATTTTCTTTAGTGGGGTCAACGAATTTAACTTGAGGGATGTCGCGCGCAGCCGTGCCTAATGCCCGAATCTCCATAAATTTTTCCTCAAGGCGTTTGAGAACAGACTCTAACTCTTGTCTGCGCATTTGAATCGCACCATCTAAGGCAGTGCGAATTTCTGTATCCGTAAATTGAGTTCCTTTTTCCAGTGCGCCAGGAAGTTTGATTTCAGAAACACTTTGTTCGCTGATAGCGCCTTTCAAAAATCCAATGGCATCGGTCAAGTCTGTTACATATTGGTCGGTAAGCGGTTCGGATTCCGCCACAAGTTCTCTCTCTAAAAGTTGGCGGGTTTTTTGTAACTTCTCAATTTTTGACGTGATAGCCGATTCCAATTTATCCAATTTCTTTTTAGCCGCGCCGACATTGCCAGCAGTAATATTGAAATCCTCATCGGGAAACAATTTCTGAAATCCCTGAATATTCTCTCTTTGAACACCAATCGCGTCTTGCAAAACCTTATGTTCAAATGTTTTCTTATCAAACATCATTTTCAAAATGCCTTTCTGTTCTTCCTCAGAAAGCTCTGCGAAACCCCTTTGTTTCAAAAATCCCTTAAAATTGGTCAAAGCCCAGCGCTCAGAAATAACCGCTCCCACTGAACGGTTAAACATTTCCGTCCAAGTAAATCCGCTATATTTCAAAATGGCATCGGAAAATTTAGTGCCTCCTCCAGAATATTCAAAAATCTCCCGTAAAAAGTTATTTAACAACACTCCCGATTCAATCGCCTTACGCATTGATTGTTCGCGAAAAATAACTTGGAGACCGTGTGCAGTTGCCCCAAAATCCGTAGCCAAAAGATAGTTCATATTCTGCCCAATATTCAGAATCTGAGCGAAGGACAGTTTTGGAACTTGAATGGCACGCAAAATTTGAGAAACTCGCTCTGATTTTGGAGAACGTTCTATCTGACCAGTTATAACTCTTATCAAACGTTCAAACTCTTTGGCATCCACTAACGCCTCTGCTCCTCGTTTCGGGTCAGTAGCAATTTTACCAATCATCTCTTTAATAAGTTCATCTCGCGCTCCAAAAGTTTGAGCCATCGCTAAACGCGCAGAAGCATCTACCGCATAAACTGGTAAAACTCTGGCGGGATTTGGGTCATACCAGGGAAGATTTACTTTTCTCTGGAAATCCAACGACGAGGCAAGTGGAGTTAAAGTTTGCTTTCTAAACTTCAAATCCGCAACAATTTTCCCCGCCGCCTCATCAATAGTATTGGCCTGACCATCTGCCACCATTTTTTGAAAAAAAGTATTATCCTGCGGCAATATTCTGCCACCCGAAAGAACAAAATCTGAATAATCGTAATAAGCCTTATACGATTCTTCCAAAGTCCCAAATGTCTTCTCATTAAAAACCGAGTTTTCCACCATATCTTTAACAACTTCATCATTGGCGGCATAAATAGATTCCCGTTCAGCTTGAGTAGTGGCCTGTTTCAAAGCGGCGCGCTTCACTGGACTAAACAAAACTGGAGGAGTATGTTTCGGTAAATAGGTATCCAAATCCAAAAGATTTTCCGTAATACCAACCTGCTGTGATTTCGTGCCGTAATATTTTCGCAAAGTATCTAAATACCGCAAACGAGAATCAGCCCCGATAGCAGAAGCCCGCACTATGGGGTCTGCATAAGCACTCTGCCCTCTTAACACTTGGTTGTAATAATTCATTAACTCTCGGTCATTTCCAACATACTTTATATCTTTAATAAATGGCTTGGCGATGTCAGGCGCTTCTATAATTCCATTTTCAATCAGCGATAATTGCAAACGACCCAAATCCACTGTTGACAAATGCGAAGCCTTCCTCCACATCTTCACAAAGTTTTCTCCAACATCTCCATAATACTTCTGCAAAGTGCTTCCAGTGCTGAACAAATATTTATAAACAGTTTCAGGCAATGCCTTGCTTGGTCTTAAAAAACGAGGCACATTTTCCGAAACTAATTCCGCAGCCGTTTTCACAAAACTTCCAGTTTTAATAGCACCCGCAGACAACCCGCGAAGCGCCAATCCTCCAAAACCAATAAGCGGCGCGCCAACCACTCCGCCAATCGCACCATATTTTAACGCTTCCTGAAAATCACCATCAGTATGGAGTGGAAACAAAGTCCCATAAATTGACCCGTATAATCCCCCAGTAGCAAAATTACGCGCAGTCGGAGATTTTAGAATAACCTCTCCAGCTTTACCGAGTTTCGCAAAAGTTGCAGCTTCTTTCGCGGCAATCAAAGCGCGCCCCGCTTTAAAAAAAGGAAGGAAAGTTAAAACACCTTCGCCAATAGCCGCCGCGCCTTCCACCGCCAGTTTTGCATCAGAAGGTCTTTTACCGATAGTTCCCTTCTCAATAAAATCCGCAAACTCTGGGTCATACTGACGCACTTTTTCTATGCTCTCGCGCGCCTTTTTTCTCTCTGGGTCTAAAAACTCCACTCCCACCCTTGTTCCAGAACGCGCAAATTCCGTCAACCCCGCCCCAAATGCTTCTCCAAAAGTCGATTCGTAACCTTCTTCCTCTGGCACACCCTTAAAAAATCCTTCAACGAATCCGCGTTTTCTCTGAAAATCATAATTCAGCGCGGAAGCAGGTTTTCGAGCTTGGTATAAATCATCGGGACTTTGAATTTGGGTATTAGCCAAATCATTCCAAACCTTGCGGCGGTCTGGAATTTCTACGGGAGTCTCAGTTGTAATCGGTTCTGCATTTGCCATTTTATTGAGGGAGAGTAGGAACAAACTTTCTAAAGAAAGACTTGCCCTTTTCTACAATATCCGAAGCCGAAGGAAGCCCACCGATTGTTTCGCGCGATTCTTCAGGAACATTGAGACGATTAGTGCGTTGAGCAAAAAATCCAGCAGGTTCTTCAACAACAGGTTCTGGAGAAATTTCGACAGGCGCTCTCGGAGATTCAATCGCTGGAGGGATACTCGGAGCAGGAGGATTAAAAAATTTGTCATCAATCGTGCCTTTAATGCGAGAACTGCCATCAGGCGCGGCAAAATAATTGCGGTCAACAAAATAAGGCACATTTGCCGAATTTGGGTCTTTCCCGACAGACTGCAAATAGCGGCGCAAAGTCTCATTTTTATCTTTCCCGCCGATTTCAAATACCTCGTCTTTTTTGTCAGTGGAGTAAAATAATCTTCCGCCCATTTGTAAAACACTGCCATCAGGAACATCCGTGCTGTCAAATTGGAAATTTTTGAGATTAACCCCATCATTGCGCATAGTATCCACAGTCAATTCTGGCTCTCGGCCAAACATACGCTCCTCCCATCCAAACCATTTTGGCACTGGGATTCGGCCAAGACGACGCAATATTCCTTCTTCTTCTTTTTGAATTTTTAGTTGGCCTAACACCAAGCCTCCCAAATCATCTTTTTTGCCAGCAGTATCAACTCCGCTATAAATAAATTCACCCAGCACCGCACTCCGAATCGGTTTCCCAAAATCACTCATCCCGCCGTCAAAAGTTCTAATCCAAGTCGGAATCTTTTTAGCAGGCGCGCCAGGAATCATTTGCAGTGGGGTATCTGTGCGCATATAAGCATCTCTTTTAATTTCCCCACTCGGCACTAACTCCATCCGACTGATACGGCCAGTGGCGGGATTGGTGTCCACGACAATTCCAAATCCTTCAGGATTCAACATCCCAATTTCATTGGTGTCAGGGTCAATAAAATTGTAAGAATTAAAAACACTGCCGTAGAGTTTGGCTTTATCATTTAATTGTTTGCGATAATCCAAAACTTCCTGAGGAATAGTGTTAGCTGTGCCATAGCGCTTAAATATTTTACTGAACACCTCGGTTTCATAACGCTCGGCAGCATCGCCATAAATCGCAGCGTAAGAACCAATTATCTGTTTGGGATTAGACAAATTATTTTTTGTCGCATTGGTGAGTGCTTCATTCAAATCAGTATCAAAAACTCCCTTCTCCATAAGAAGGTCGCCCAACTTCGCGGAAATTTGGAGTTTTTTATTCTCCAAACCAGCAATGCGTTCTTGAACATCCAGCGTCTGCGGCAATCCTTTCAAAACATTTACAAGGCCATCCACTTCCTCAACAGTGTTAAACTCGCCGTATTGTGTGCGATTCAAATAAGACTTCTCGACTACATCCAGAATGTTTGTCGCCTCCGATTTGGTTTTTCTGAAACCTATGAGTTTGGCCATATCATTGAGGAATTATTAACCTAGTTCCAATTTGTAATTTTTTGGCGGTCTCCTCATCAAACTTTTGCCCGCTTTCCGTAGCGAGTTCCTGCCACCTGGAAGCATCGCCAAGTTCACGCTGAGCGATGGCGTTTAAAGTCTCACCTGACTGAACTATTATAACTCTTTTTTCAGTCGGGGCAGGGGTAGGAGTGAGCGGCGCGGCTGGAGCAACCGATGAGACTGGGGGCGGAGTCGGTGTTTCTATCGGTTTCCAACCTTCTTTGGTAAAAACAAATTTATTGTCTGGAGATTTAGAACCAATGCCCCCTGTGGGAGTAAACTGCGGAGTCTCGGCAACTGGAGGAGGCGGAGTCGGTGTCGGCACAGGCGCGGGAGTGGGGGTAGGCGGAGGCTTAATAGGAGCAGGAACAATGGGCGCACGTGGAGCGGCAGGAGGCGCAACTGGAACAGGAGGTTTGGCTTCTTCAATCACAGTTTCCGCAATAGTCTTTCTAGCCTCAATCTCTTTTGCGAAAGGTTCACGTGAAAGTTTAATCCCAAATTTAGTTTCAATCGCCGTAATAGCTCGCTCGGCTTTCGCCAAATCATTTGTAGCCGCAAACTCACTCTGAATAGAATCTCCCAAATCGGTAGCCATTTTATTTACCGCCGCCACCCGTTTTTGCTCCACTGTGTCCGCAAAAATCGTAAACTCAGGCCGACCTCTCAAATCATTGTAAAAATTATTGACCGCTTCAATTCTGGCAATCGGCACTTGGCCGAATTTAGAACTGGAAGCTATCTTGGCAGTTTCATCATTCAGTTCCTGCTCCAATTCAGTAAAATAGGAAGTGCGAATATAATCGTTGCGCTTATCCTCCCAAAAAGCGCGCTGAGAATCATAACGCACCCCGCCATAAATAATCGGCATATCAATCTCGGATTTAGATACTTCACCACCCAGCAAACCAAGTTTGTCAAAAGATTTTAAATTATAGCGGTTGATTTTAAAAACCATTTCATTCAGCGAATTGTCAATCTGAAGTTTTGTTTTAGAAGTCCTGAGAGCAAGCAAAGTTTCTCCCCACGCCGCCACTTCATCCTCATTGCCCACCAAAGTTGCCGCCGCCTGTTTATCCCTTACTTCAGCTATGCTTTTCTCAAGCAAGGGAATAGAATTATCTTTTGTGGCGAGAGTCGCGCGATTTTTTACCGCATTGATTTCAATTTGAGTTTTAGTGCTGCGGGCAGTCGAAAGTAAGGTTCTGATTTCAGTGCGCATCGCCTCATCCTGCTCGGTAGCCAAAGTATCCTCCAAAATTTTAATGTGGGCATCAATGCTTCCCCGACCAGTCACATAATCGTCCAAACTGTTTTTATATTTAGTGCGAATTTTCTCAAAACGCGACAACTTTTTAGTGGAGTCAATAGATTTTTTCAATGAAGAAATTAAATCATCATCTTTAATGGAAGATTTTTCTTCATCCGCCAACTGCTGCTCACGAAATTTTAGCTGCGCCTCATAGGACATCTCGCCGCCAGCAATCGCTCGTTGAAAATCCGCCTCCACTTTTGCCGCCTGCGCTCTCTTAACTTCTTTTACATTCTGAACTGAAGCCGTCACCAAAGCGCTGACATCAAAGCTCAAAGTTTTTTTCAATGTGATTGCCATATCATTTCTTCGCCGCTAAAGCTGGAGCGCCTCGACGAGCGGCCGCACCTCTAATAGCTCCTTCGGGAGAAACAGGGGAAGCCACCCCGCGAATTGGCGCGGGATTCTCTCCTGGGATATTTTCAGACTCAGTAGCAATCGGAGACGGCGCGCCATTGATACCTCCCTGCCCTACCGCCGTGACTGCCCCGCCTGTCGCCTGGTTCATAGCGGCAACGCGCTCGGCAAGAATTTGATGCAGAAGTCCAGGCTGTTTGGCAATCTCCGTCGCCAAAATTTCATCCTGCAATTCCTCTTTCATCAATTTCTGTTCCTCGCTCGGATTCGGCACACCGACATTATGCTGAGTTGTAGTCAGCGACTGCACCTTCGCTTGAAATTTATTTATTTCATCCGAAACACTCCTAAGTAAAACTGAGGAAATAAAAACGTCAGACTTGTAATTTCCACCAATAATTAAGTTTGCGTTGGTTACATATTTCTCCGTCAAAAACAAGATGGATTTATTCAAATTTTTAAACGCCTGAATCCACCACTCTTTTCTCAATGCAATTTTATTATTCACTCCCTGCATAATGACCGAGAGCGCCCGTCCCGTCGCCTGCAAAACTTGAGAGCCAGGGTAAAGCACTTGGTTCATACCAGAAAGCCCAATGATGTCATTCTTGCGGTCATTCAAATACTGCTCTAAAGCAACTGTCTGCCCGCTTTTAGGCATCGCGTTAATTTCACCATCCGCACCCACATCATAAATCACAGTTTGCCCAGACCGAATCTCGGTCAAATTATCAATATTTTTACCCCAGTAAGAAGGTCTGGAAACCTCTTTGATTATATCCGCAAAGTCGGAAGCCCGCTCGTTATACTCCTGCTGAGGGTCAAGCTCGTGTTCGATGTCAGATGTGCCTTTTGGTTCGCCTGGGAGATGAATGTTGGGAATGTAATTAAGCGGCACAAAACCCCAATCGTGTTTCATATAGTGGACAATTTTGTTGTCCTGATTGAAAAGCAAAATATATTCTTCCTCATCCCAATATTCTTTTATGGTAATCATCGGAACTTCCGTCGGCTCGGTAACATTGGTGCGGTCAGTATCAAAATCCTGTTCCACCCGCAAGCCTTTCTCCTTAATCTCTTTGGCAAAAAGCCGCTTCGCGGTTTCAACCTCAATACGGTAATGTTTTATAAAACCCGCAATTTCTCCGAAATTCTCATCCCTCCAAATTATTCGTATGCTCTCTGGCCGTTCCACGCTCCAATAGCGGATGCGGTCAAAAACTCTATTGCCTTCTTCATCGCTTTTAAAAGTCGGAATCGCGCCGAAAATAAAAGCATCGCCGTTAATTGAACCCGTGCGCGCGGCGCGCTGAAACACCAAAGACAAAGAATTGTCGTCGTGAATTTCATTCAAGATTTTTGACCTGGCTTCGGCCAAAGCCCGCTCCACTGGGTTATCAACGCGGACAGGCGGGCAGGACATTTGCGGCGGCTCATTGGTAAGAAACGCCGTCATATTCTCAATCACAGTAAAGCAATAGTTGTAAGTTCGCATTGTGCCATTACCTTCCTTGCGGAACGACCACTGCTTGCCTTTGTAAAATTCTCTTAAAGTATTGTATCCAGAATAAACCCCGTCACCATAAACGCGCCGCGTCCAATCCAAACGAAGTTGCGCTTCCAAGGCGACAATGGCATCTTTCAGCGCTTTTGGCCGCGCATCTTTTTCATCCGCCGAGAATTGAGTTTTGAAAAAACTTATCAAGCCCATTTCATTGTAAAAATTCCATTAACTGTTTTTGAGTATTATATTTTCGACCATTTATTTAAATAATTGTTTTCGAGAAAAATCCTGGCGCGGACGGCCTGGCCGCGCGATGCTTGCTTCGTATCCCGCAAGCGGGTTTAAAGAAACAGGCTTGGCGGAATGTCGCGGAATCTTTTTGGAGATGTAAGAAATTCCCATCACGAAAGTCATAACGAAATCCTGTTTGAGCTTTTTATCATCGAGATGATAGTTTCCAAGCTGTTCCCCCAACTCATCAATGTAATAGGATTCAATATTCCCGAAATTCGGATTCTTCTCAATAACCGCGCCGTCAATCTCGGACTCGAAATAATCCCTGCCCGCCGACATTTCCCGCTTGGTTATAAAAAGCGCCTCATCCTTCTCGATGTCAAAAGCCCTGGGTTTAAGCTGGAATAGAAGTTTTTTAATGACCACCCCTCCCAAAGCGCCCGCATCCATCACGAAAATCGGGAAGGTCAGCGCGCCCGTTTTCTCGTCCCCCCAAGTGAATAAATCATACAAAGTGCGGAGAAGCGCGAACTGCATTTGGGGCGAACCGCCACGAATCTTCTCGTGCGCCGCTATCCGAATCTTACCACGCATAATCCACTCGGAGTAGTCAAACATTTTAAATACCGACTCATCCCCCGTATCAGACATACCCCAGTCTGCAACCAAAAGATATTTCCCACCCTGCCGGCACTGCGCTTTCCCCTTTAATTTCCAAAGGTTTTCTATCTCCGCAGGCTCGAAATAGCGTTTGCCTCCCGTAATAAACTCCCCGAACACCACCTGCCTGTATTTCTTCTTGTCTGTGGATAACAAATCCGCCTTAACCCGCTCCCTCTGAATCTGAGAGATAAAAATATTGTCATCGAGCCGCCCGCCCAAAGCCCACCAACCTTCCCTGCCAGCCTCGCCCATCTTCACAATATGCAGATAATATTGGTGTGAAGGCGAATCAACTTCTGGGGTTGAAATTAAATCAATACTGACCCCGTATTTGATAAGACGGGAGAGAATCTTTGCGCCGAGTTCCGCCTCCAAGTGGAGGCTCTGCGCACACTCGTCGTAAGAAATATAGCCGAACTGCGCGCCTGCGAGAGAAGCCGCCTGGTCTTGGCCAGTGGGAACGGAATAAAAAATGCTTTTGTTGGAAAAACGGATTTCGCCGAGATTCACGTTCTCCCCGACCATAAAGTTTTTCAAAAGCGGCGCGAGCTTGTTGATACGCTTCTTCCCGTCCTCATCAATCAAAAACCGTTCCTCCAAAATCTCCTTCGCGTATTGAAAGCATTGGCGCACCTGGCGGGTATGGGGAGAAATATTCAGAGTTTGGTAATGAGTCTCCATAATCAGCGCTCCGTCCAAGTCCAGCCCGATTTTATAAAAGTTCATCCAGATATGCTTGACTGCAATCATTACCGTCTTGCCGACCTGATTAGAGGGATGCGCGATGTTGCGCCCGAACAGCATCCCTCCGATGTCCTCAACCAGAGTCCCGAATCTCTCCATCCATAAATTGCGGGGAGTCGTGGAGTGCGCTAAAAAGTTTTTTTGGAAAGCGTTTAGGGGAACGCCCAGAAGCTCCTCGGAAAAATAAACGATGTCCTCGCGCCCGCGCTGATACTGCTCCAGCATTTCCACAAACGCCCGCTTCGCCTCGGCGGGCAGAGTCGAGACCAAAAAATCCTTCAAACTTGTCTCAATTTGCGGGGGTCGGGACATTTTCGTTGGCAAAAGAAGATTTTAATAAAGCCATTTCGTCAGGAGTGAGCTTGCCCGCCACCGCCTGCCTCAAAATATCAAACAAGAAGCCCGCCGTCTCGCGCCCCTCCGCGTGCTTGCGGATTTTGAGGGCTTCCTTGCCCTGGGTCAAACGGGTAACGTGAGCCATCACATCCAAAATATACTTGCGGCGCTTCACCAGGTTCTCATCCGTCTGCAAATAGTCGCGCTCCTGGTCTGCTTTGAGCATTGTCAGCGCGTCGTTAACCAACTCTCCCGCCAAAGTCTTCGTCCCACGCTCCAACTCCCACTCGTCGGGACTCAAGATAGCTCCCTCGGCGTTCCTGGTGGCAATCGCCTTCACCACTGGCTCGTCTTTTTTAACATTGGCAAGCTGCTGAATAATATCCTCATCCCATTTCTTTCTCCACCAGCGATACTGGGCGGGGTAAGGATGAAACCGCAGAGGCGCTACAACTTTATTGAAATCATTGATTATCTTCAAAGAGCCTCCTGGGGCATTGGGATTTAAGAGCCGCGCCTCGTAATAAAAATCCTTAAACTTCGGAATCAAATCTCTGAACTCCTCTATTTTTTGAAAACGGCCAGTGAACCCCTCGTATTGAAACCAAGTGGGATTGCCGTGTTTCTTTTTCGGCGCAACCAACGGCTCAACTATTGACGTTTCTTCGGCCATAATTTATATTACAACTTTTTTAAAGAAATCAACAACTTATCCCCAAAAACGCTTGAGCGCGCGCCAGAAAAAAAGTAGGATGAATTATGACAAAATGCCGAGTCAGAGTTATCCCCACTTTCATACTTGACCATCAAGTTTTTGAATGTGAGAATAGAAATGTTGGGTATTTTGTCACAGGGGATAAAACAAAAGGCACGCTTTAGAGCGTGCTTTTTGTTATGGTCATTAAACCCCTTGAAAAGAAGTTGACCACAATGTTGGGAAAGAGCAGTCCAAAGCAAGTTTGACCACAACTTTGGACTCATACTCACCCTACTACATACGAAAGTTCCTGTCAATCCTGTGGAAAGGTCAGACGCGGTTCGAGTAAACCTCACCGTCAATCTCTGGGCAAATAATACTCAATGTGTCCCGCAAGGGACGACCTTCACGAGCGGGGACTATCCAAGATGGCGAACCTAGTGAATGAGCGCCACCAGTTCTGGAAAAAAGCAAAGCACTCCAAAATTGGTAAGGATAGACAATCTTACTCTGGGCTGTATCGGCTCTAAACTGATACCCAACTGCCTGAATAAGACTCCTCTAAGACCCAGTAGAAAATCCCACAGAGGGCTTCACCACTGTCTTTAGCTTACAAAGACAGAGGGGATTATCTTATCTACAACCAACACCTGAATAAGTAAGACCAGACCTTAATAGGTCTCGTTTTTTTATAATCGCGCCCGTGAGCGCCCGTAAAAAAGGGTTTTCAAAAGTGGGGGTGGATTGGGGTGGGGTGTCCCCCCCAACTTTTTCCAAGCCAAAAAGAAAACTCCCCCTACCCGAAACTGGTTTTTCGTGTTCTGCTGTTCTCTCCTCTCCTTGCCTTGTTCTTGACTATCTTGTCAAGTCTTTGACATAGTATTATCTGGCATTGGTCTATTCTCTCCTAGAATAAATATAACTTGGTCTTGGTTTGGTCTTGGTCTTTGTCCTTGTCCTTGAATGGTCTTGGTTTGGTCTTGGTCTGGTGTTGGTTAAAACAATTCTAGGAGTGGAGAAGATAGGATAGGATAAATAGGGGTGTATTACTCCTTGTCTTCTCCTCTCCTTGTCTCTTTTGGTCTCTCTTACTCCTTGAAATGTCTTGGTTGGGTTCTGGTCTTGTAGTGTTCTAATTTGGTTTTAGAAAAGAATGGCGCGGGAATATAACAAGAATGGGGTGGAACTTGACGAGAGCGCATAAATAATGTATAGAACGGGCAGGGGATAACTACTCTTGACATAAAGAAACATAATCCGATATAGTGGAGTTAGAATAGTTAGAGCTTGAAAATGTTGTCTCTCTCTCCCGCTAACTGGGGAGAAGGACAGAGAACCGGACAGAAGAAGGATAAGCAAGAACGGCGCGCGGGAACGCGCGAACATTGCGACCTTCCCAAATTTTATAAAGTGGTATCGTCCCGTTTTCATCCTCTCTCTGGTGCGCGGGAGAGGGAGAGAATAGAACAACGGCAACGGAGACGGCGAAGCGTGGCACGTTGACAAAAAATAAAATAGTATCCCTGATTTTTGGAGGCGTAGGTTCTAAATGTAGCGAATAACGAAACAATATGAACTTACCAAAAATAGAAAGTTATGGAGAGTATAAGTCGGGCAATTATGGCCTGAACTCTCTTCAAGTGTCCTTCCCGAATGGTCTCTCTTTGTTTTTCTCTTACACCACCATTATGGCCTTCCGAGGCCGTGAAGGTTTGAAGGTGAGAGAGAATGAATGGAGCAACACAACGGGAAAGCATCTTAATTGGATAGACGGCGGAGACAAAAAAAGCCGTCTGGCGGGCGCGGAGTTTGAAAAACTCTTGAACGCAGAGCTTGAGTATTACGGACTGGGAGCGCAACAATGAAAATTGTTTTTTCTCTTATTCTGGCTGTCTCTTTTTTCTCTCTGCTAAAAATTGGCCTTGAACGACAGGAGCGCGCCGAATGTATCAAATGGCAAGCCGAGGCGCGCGAGTTTCCTCTTTGGTTTTCTCCCGAATGGCAACGGGCGCAATGTCGTGCGCATAATCTTCCGTTGCCCCATTAAAAACAAAACTTTACGCCTTCAAAAATTAGGGATACTATTGCGCCGAGACGCTGGCGATACGCTGGCGTAGCGAGTTATAACTAAATATCGCTGGAGGAGAAAATAGAAACTATGGCGACAAAAAATAGAAAAGTATCAGTCGGAGATGAGGAACTTGAGGCCGTTGAGAATTATTTTGACGGCGAAATTCCCGCTTATCTGCGCATTGTTGATAAAAACCATCTCAAAATCCGCACGGGCGGATGGGCGAACTACAACGGGCGTTTATTGTCCGAGGGTGATATGGTCTGGCTTTTGGTGTCGGTGAAAGATGTTATTTTTTACTACTACCGAGACGCTAGAAATATCACGTCTGGGATAAGGACACTTGCGGGCTATTCTGGGGACTGGCGCGGGGTGGATGGGATGGCCAAGATGTGCCTTGAGGTTTTCAAAATTATTAACCGCCCCGTATTGGAGAAGGAAGGCCAAAAGTTTGGGATGGAGTTGAAATGATGGACGCGAAAATCGGGAAAGCCACAAGAAAAGTATTGTGTCAAGGTTGTCGGGGGAGCGTGGAGAAAAACGAGGCAAGGGTGGTAGGGTGGTGTTGAAAATCGCAGGAGGAATTTTCAGTTTTCATCCGAAATGTTGGATGTATAGTCTCTCCCACCTTGCCAAAAAATTTATTGGTTAAAACTCTCTCGCCCGTCAGCGTCTCGGCGTTAAAAATATAGACCGCGCTCTACGCTTGCGCTTTGACGCTTGCGGAGCATTATAAATAACCGCAAGGCGCAGGAGGAGAAAAATAAATGATGAACTTCAAAATCCGCAGACCGCCTTTGTTGAAAAGTTTTGAGCTACCTTCTTACAAGGAACTCTTGAAAGTAAAAGTCGGAATGGATGTCAAATTAGCTTTTACCGACATAAGAGGAGAAAATGGAGAAAGAATGTGGGTAAAAGTAAAATATATTGACAGGGACAAGGGAGAATTTTGGCAGGGAACTTTAGACAATGTTCCTTTCTCATTGAAAATGAAACTTGGCCAAATAATTCCTTTTCATCCCCTAGACATTATTGATATAACATCCTAAAGTAATTTCTCCTTCGCAAGCGCAGGGCGCGGTCATAAAAAAATTGTTTCTCGTGTGTCGCCTATCTAGCTTAACGAGTAGGCGAAAAACGCCCAAGACCCGACAATGGCACAGGCGGGAATAAAGCGCGGTAAGCCGTGATGACGGGTGAGCCGACCACGTAGTTGAAAGGGAAGTGTCGCAAGACATCATCGCTGATAGGCGACTTACGGGAAGCAATAAAATAAGCACCAACGCAATCCCGTAGCAAGCCCGCGTTTTTTATTAACTAAAGCGGGGTTGAGGAGAAAAGAAACTATGGCAACATACGCACAGACGAATTTTGAGGTGGAATGTCAAAATGCCGAGCAAGCTAAAAACATTGCTGGGCTTTTGAAGAAACACACCAAAGAAGAAAAACGCTATGACGGCGAGGGTGTGTTTCACGTCAATGAGGTTGAGAGCGCAAATGCAATGGTTTATGGTTTTATGTCCAGCGTAAGATACCAAAACCTAGAATACCAATGCGAATTGGTATGGAACTTCATCCGAAAGTTGGGAGCAAAGTCGGCCAATTTTCCTTTTCTAATTCAAGGAGATGGACAATACTATGATGCTTGAAAAAGAAAAATTGAGCAAAGAAACGCAAGAAGCACGACAGGAACTCATTGATAACGGCGCAGATGAGGGCGCGGTGGACGCTTACATTGAGCTAGGTATTGGTGATGATGACTTGAGCGATTTTGAGGAAGCGTATCAGGGAAAATATCAAAATAATGAGGAGTTTGCGCGGGAAATACACGACCAGACCACCAGTATGGACAGCAAAGAATCACAGGCGTGGCCATATTATTGTATTGACTGGGAATGGGCGGGGCGCGAGTTGATGATGGACTACTCCGAGCAGGATGGGTATTATTTTAGAAATCTGTAAAAAGAAAAACAAAACAATGAAAAAACGCGACAAACTTTCTGTCATCAAGTATCAGTCCAGCGTCATTATGTTGGCTTTGCGAGAAATTGATGACGCGGTGGATGGGTCTATCTTGATAGAGGAATTAGAACGAGATGTTGAGGAAAAATTAGCGGAGCTAGTTGGAGCAATAAAGAAATGACTAAAACTCACGAGTGCGCGAAGGAAGATATTGACTGGAAGAAAAACCCGACTGGTTTTGAAAGCGATATGATAGAGTGGTATGGAAAGTGTCGGAAATGTGCTCGGAGCGTTTATGAAGTTTATAGCCAAGAGCCAGAACTTTATGACGCGGTAAGTGGGGAAGAAATTTAATCCTCGCGGGCTTGCGTTGGTGCTTAAAAATTAAAACTAGGTTGCGTAAGTGGTCAGGCATTAAAGGAAAGACCGAGTTTAGGGGATGAACCTCGCAAGAGGAGAAATTACGCCCCCCACAAAACGCCTAGCTTGGGAAGGGTAAGGTGATGGCAAAAGAATAATCCTTGCCATTAAAGGACAAGGGAAGGGTCGCAACCTTCTAGCTAACCTGCCTCATCCGCTCTCTTAAAAAGAGCTTCCACAGAGGGCAAGAAGGGCTATAACCGCAAAGCGGCCATCCCTAGCTAGGGTTAAATATCGCTATGCGCTCTCTTGCTCTCTGTGGGTGCTTTTCAAGGACGCTTTGAAAACGTCTCCGTCCGCGAGAAGACACCACAGAGACCGAGCGAGGGTGGCAACAAATTAGAGGAAGTTGCCGTTAAAGTTTCCTGCGCAGGTGGCGTGAGGGTCATTACACTTCATTGTAATCAAGCCGTTAATCCTGCTACAAACACATCCCTCGCTTTTTCTCCTAAATTTATGTTGTTAGATTTTGGCTTGCGCCACATCAATTTAATATCTGATATTTTTATCCTCCTTGTGGTCGGGTGGGGGATTTTGAAAGTGGTTTTAATAGTTAAAGAAAAATAAATGAAAAAATATATTATTTCGTTTTCAGGCGCAGTTGATATTGAAGCTGAAAATGAGAATGAAGCCCGTAAGAAATTTTTTGATTTGTCAGATGAGGAAATTGGGCAAGCGATAGAGGAATATGATGAAATTCAAGAACAAGAGTATGATAGAAGTGATGGAACTTCCAGCGCATTATAAAAATTGTTCCAAGTGTGGAAGAACTAGAAATGTCTTGGAAGCTCCCAAATGCCCCGTCTGTTTGTCTCCCAAACATCAAAAATTACCGCCCGCTTTGCCATCTAAACGCCGTCATTACAGCAGAACTACACGATATTGCTCTACTTGCCAGTTTTCCGTAATGTTTGTTAGTCGGCGCACCGATAAAGGAAGTATCTTCAAATTTTGTCCAAATTGTAATAATGTTTTATGAAAAAATTGTTGACCCTTCTAAAAACTAAAGGCAAAACGAAAGAAGAAATCAAAGCAGAAGTTGAGCGCGCTTTGAGGTCTAAAAATTTATTGGATAAAGACGGGAAAATTAAATTCAATGTGGGAGAAAAGAACGCCGAATGATTGGAGTCCAATCGGCACTTTTATCTGGTTGATGGTATGGGGTTCTATCGTCTGGTGGATTTACCAGTGGCTTTTGCGCCATCCATTTTGAGATTAAATGAAATTTTATATTAAGTCCGTTAAAGAAAATCGGCGGAAGATGGTTGGGGAGCTTTTTCCAAACGGCACTTTTCTAAAACACGTCCGATACTCGGTTCATTATTTTCATAAAGCAGGCGCGTTTGGAATTGACGAGGCGATAGTGAAATATCTCAAGGAAAAAGGTTGTAAGAAAATTGTCATTAAGGAAGAAGAAGCTGATGAGCGTTGGGAAACTCCTTTTGAAGTTTTTTGGGAAAAGAGTTGGGTTCACAAATTCCCGAATTTCCAGCCCCAGCGTTTCTTGGCCAAAGAGCGTTGGGATATTTTTGATGCTTTCGGATTACCTTTTCAAATGCGCAAAGTTGATAAAATCTTTCAACAAACTAAAAAGCAGGTTAAGGAATTAAGTGATACACTCACAGCTTCATTATTTGATTGACGAAATGCGACAGCATTTCAATGAAACGGCACGCAAAGGAAAAGGGTCGTTTGGTTTTTATTTGGGGATTTTGAAGCGTGTGCCGATTCAAAAACTTTATGAGTTTTTTTCGCTCTCTAAACAGCCCGAAGTTAAAAATTCTAAAAAACTTTTTTGGTGGCTCGTGAAGCAAGAACTTGACAAGGTTTCTAAAAAGTTGTCCCCACGTAAATTTGAGCATAAATAGAAAACAACTTTGACAAGCTGTCAAATAATTAAAGCACGAATTATTATAACACGTCAAGATTTCTATTGACAAAACTTGACAGCAGGTTCTTAATATGATAACATATAATAGAACCATTAGGTTCGCCTGTCAAGTCGGACAGGTTGAAACAAGTGGCGCGGACAGCACTTTGAAAAATTATGAATCCATATTTAGACGCGGTAGATGAATTGAAACTCTTGGCGGACAAACTCCGCAAGCGTTCCAATTATAAGCGATACTCCAAAGGTATGCGCCGTGCCTATGCCAACCGAGCTTATGGCTTGGAGCAAGCAATAAGAATTATCAGGCAATACCAAGAGCCAATAGGGATATGGGAGAAGTAAATTTTCCAGAATTTCCGCAAGCCAAAGTTTTTGTCGGTGGGTGTGTGGAGTGCGGAGTTGGTTCTTCTTTCCGAGCTAAAGCACACGCCCATAATCAGCCAAACAAATCTCATTTCGGCTGGATATGCGTCCGAAGCCCTAAAAGGTTAAGGATGACTGACAGCAAGCCCTCAATGCTTATGTTCCACGAATACGCCCATATTCTTACCCCAACGCATTGGCACGATGATGTTTGGAGAGCCAAAGTCCGAGAGCTTGGAGGCCGTATTCAACGGCACGAAACCAAACGCTATCACGTAGCGCGCGGATACGGCCAGAGGTCTAAATAGAATTGTGTTGAGAAGCCCGTGAGTTTCTGTCCGCCTCACGGGTTTTCTCTTAAATAAAGTTGTCCACAGACCACTATTGACAACTAGCTATATGGGAAATTATAATGAATTACATCATAAAGAAATTGAGATGGGAATGACTTTCAAAATTAACGAGGATGGAAAAGGTTTTCGCTCTGTTTCTTCCGAAGAATTAAGAACCTGTCCAAAACTTATTTTGTCTCCCGCGCACTGGATACCAGAACATAAGGTCGCAGAGTGCGGAGCAAAAGTAAAAAGCGAAGAAGAATTAAAACCAAAAGTAATCAAATTGATGGATAAAGAGTTAATCTGCGTGGAGTGCGGTAAGCAATTTGTTTGGAGCATAGGCGAACAGAATTTTATGGCAGACCTCCAAGCACAGGGAAAAATCCAAGAAGTGAAAGAACCAAAACGCTGTCCTGACTGCCGACGCAAAAGGAAACCAACTCGGTAATCAAAATTTATCCCCTATGTTTTACCAAGAAGCTGAAAAATTTATAAATGAGGTCTTTTGGAAAGAGACCCACGACCCGCGCTCTAAACTTAATATCGCGGAGTTGGTCAATGCCAAGCTCGTCAAAGATAATAACGAGAAAGACCCTGATTATTTTCAGAAGCGGATTGGCGTTGTCCACGCCTCGCAAATTTACTCCTGCTTACGCGGGGTCATCCATAGCTGTTTAAGGCATACTCCCGATAAAGAGCCAGAGCCGCGCAAACTTGGGATATTCAAAGCTGGCTTGCTTTTTGAAGATTTTATTATTGATTCGCTTGGCGAAAGAGTTATCGGGCGACAGCGCGAATACAAATTTCGGTATAAAAATATCACTCTCGTTGGGCGAAGCGACTACCGCATAGATGATGGTGGCATTATTCGCATAGGAGAAAATAAATCTGTTCACTCTGACTCTTTTTGGTATCGCCAACGCGAAGGCACTCTTATCCAGTGGCATAATCAAATCCAACTTCAAATCTATATGTGGTTGGAGCGCGTTTTGTTTGATGAAAAAGTTGAGGGTATATTTTCTTATATCTCCAAAGATGATTGTATGGTAGAGAGTGCGCCAGTAAAATTTAACCAGAGAGTTATTGATGAGATTGTTATTCCCGCATTGGATATTATAAACGAGGGTTTTGAGAAACAAGACCCAAACATTGCTCCCCTTCCCGAAATAGCCATCTATTCTGAATCTAGGGAGCAATATCAAAAGAATTGGCTTTGCACATATTGTGATTATCATAACCAGTGCACTGGCGCGGGGTGGCTTCTTGAAGCTGGGGAGCTTGTTGCCCGTAAAAATAAAGAAATTAAGCAGGGCTTAAAAGATTCTGTTGGGCATATTACTAAAAAATCTAAATCAGAAATTCATCCAGTATGAAAATCAATAAACTTTTAGGTAATAAAGTGCTTTTAAAAAAGCTGGATAAAAAAAACCCGACTGGAATTGTTGTGCCTGATTCGGCGGAGAAATTAGATGAGATAAAATTTGGCGAGGTAGCTATGCTAGGTGAAGACGTTGAAACAAGTTGGGGTGCAGGAGACAAGGTTATGTTTCAATTCGGATTTGAAAAGTTAAAGGTCGGAGATGAAGAACTTTTAATAGGTAATGTTGATTCAATTATTGCTGTCGTGGATGAGATATGAGTCAGCGTAAAAAGCTCAAAAAACTGCATCGTCGGGCAGTTAAAGAGCAACGGAGAAAACAAAAAAATGTCCAAAATAAATCTCAAAAAAGTTAAGTGGTGCTGGGTTGCAACCGAAACTAAAGCTGGTTGGCGGCTCAAGATGGCGATAGGCGAGAACTCCAAGACTGATATTCGTCTTGAAGGTCTTTTGCTTGCTTCTGAATCGGAAGTGAAAAAAATTGTGAAAGGTAATATTGTCTTTGTCCATCGCCGTATAATAGTTAGTAAAAAAGTGATTCATAATAAATAATTTATGAAAAAACTTGTAATGATGTTATTGGTTGTTGCCTTGTTAGGATTGAGCGCACCTCAAGCTCGCGCCTTTTCCTTCGCTGATTTTCAAAAGCTGTATGCTGATTTTTTTCAAGTAGCAATAAGCTGGATAGTTTCTCTTACCCAACAAGTTTTTGTTCTCCAACAGCGAGTGGCCGAGTTAGAGACTCAACAATACCAGAATCTCTCGGCGACAAATACTCCCGAAACTACCACCACTCTGCAAGAATCAACAATAACCACTCAAGAAAATACTAGCTCGGTGGAATCTTCTTCAACGCCACTGGTGCAAGCTACCTCAACCCCAACCCAATCTCTCCCACAAATTATTTATGTTCCCACGCCAGTTTATGTAGAAGTCCCTGTCGCGCCAGAACCTATCGCCACAACTTCTTCAGAAGTTTTATCTTTGCCGACTTCCGCACCCACATCCACTCCTCCGTCCGACAGACAATTACTTTATGTTGAGCAGGATTTTACGCCTATTCTTACGCTCAATGCGAATGGGACTTCAACTGAAATTATTGTAATCAGTATCGGTGAAGTTATAGCATTTGAATGGTCTGTTGAAATAAAAGCGCAAAGTATTCAGGAAAGTTTCCAATGCAACGGCGAAATAAAAAATAGCAATTCTGAAGTTCTGACTTTTTCAGAAGTGGGTGAGTTTGAATACGCCGTGAATTGCGTTGGTATGAGTTCAGGAGTTGGCACAAGAAAATTTATTAAAATAATCGTCCAATAAAAATGAAAATCGTAAAACTTACAATTCATAATTTCCTCAAGCTCAAAGACATTGAGATGAATCCCTCCAAGACTAATATCATTGTGGGGAAAAACAAGCAAGGCAAAACCTCCATTCTCAAAGCCATTAAAGCCGCTTTTGATGGCGGAGTTGATGAAAAGATGATTCGCATTGGCGAGAATAAGGCGGAGATTCTTTTGGAGCTTGACGAGTTTGATGTTAAGCGCACCATCACCGAGAAAGGAACGTATTTGGATGTCGCAAACAAAGAGGGCTACAAAGTGCCGTCGCCTCAAAAGTTTCTCAATAATCTTTTGGGGGTGTTCTCTTTTAACCCTGTCCAGTTTTTTGAGTTGAAACTTCTTGAAAGAAAAAAGTATCTGTTAAACGCCATCAAGCTCACCATCAGCCAAGACGAACTGGCTCAATATACTGGCGAGAAATTGGCTGGGATTGATTATGGAAAGCACGCGCTTGAAGTCGTAGAAGATGCTCGCAAGTATTATTATGATAAGCGCACAGCAGCGAACTCCGAAGTTTCCAAGAAGCGGAAAACGCTTGAAGAATTGTCGGCAAAAATTCCCGAAGGGTTTAACCCCGCCGAGGTTAACGAAAAACATATCCTTGAACTTCGTGATTCTCTCGTAGTTGAAGCTCTCAACCAACAACAACTTGATGCTGACACTAAAAGTGAAGCTCGCTTACTCGCCTCAATAGAAGAATATCAAAAGAAAATTAAGGAAGCTGAATACGGATTGCTTGCAGTGCGCAAGCGAAAAGAAAAACTCACCAAAGAGCTTCTTCCAAACCCCAAAGCGGTGCAGGCGGAAATTGAAAGATTGGAGTCCCAGCGCGAATTAGTTTTTACCGCCAAGCGCGTTGAGGAGCTTCGTTTCGAGCTTGGTGTGGCGGTAAAAGAAGCTGATAAACTTGATGTTGTTGTGAATCGCCTTACCAAAGAAATCCCGCAGGAACTGATTATGAAAGCCAAGCTCCCCGTCGAAGGTTTGGTGATTGTTGGCGATGATGTTCAGGTCAACGGCGTTTCCCTCGACAATCTCTCTGCTTCCGAACAGCTTAAATTCGCCCTTGATATTGTGCGCAAGCTCAATGAGAACTTCAAAATTATTTGCATTGATGGCATTGAGACGCTTGATAAAGATTCTTTCGAGGTGTTCCTTAAAGAAATTGAGAATGATTCTTACCAGTATTTCGTTACGCGCGTAAATGGAGAAATTAAAAATGGCATTATTATTGAGAACGGTGAAATTAGAAAATAAAGTGCCTGAAACCATCTGCCGAGTTTGCCATCAGGTTGTAGTTTTAAGTCCAACTAATTTTGGTTGGGTTCATAAAGGCGGGGGAGCTTATGTTCAGAAATGCGGAAAATGCGGGTTGATAGGCGGTAAGATAGGG
>Ga0208957_1000666_pt1 | contig 23626 bp, 37 predicted proteins | sample RifOxyA1_FD_184029 | JGI IMG/M metagenome (GOLD analysis project Ga0208957, IMG submission 184029) | Groundwater microbial communities from Rifle, Colorado - Rifle Oxygen_injection A1 (SPAdes) | ecosystem: Environmental > Aquatic > Deep subsurface > Groundwater | place: Rifle, Colorado, United... | reverse complement strand
CTTTACTTTTTTTATCACCTTTACAGTTTAAAAAATATTTATTTGTAGATGAAAGATATATTGTTTTAATTCCTTTTGTTTACCGCGATAAGCTTCTTGAACGGTTTAATTACGAAAATAATTTTCTTGGTATTATAGATAAGGTTTGTTCTTTATGTGTTTCTTATAAAAAAGCCTGCTGTTTTGGCTGTCCGTTTTATCGTATAGGAACGATTAAGAGTAGAACTGGTTTTACAGGATGTATAGACTGGTTAAATTTTATTTTTTTTAACGAAAAAATTTATTTTAATATTGGTTCTTCACAGATTTTTTGGAGTTTCAAAGATGACAATAAAGTTAAACAGCAGTTTGAAATTTTAAAAGTTATGTCTGAACGGTATATAAAATGGATTTAACGCAAAAAATTATTGATATAAATACTGTTAAAAATAAAATTATTACCGGTGATTCCTTACAGGTATTAAAACAATTACCGGATAATTCTATTGATTGTGTTATGACTTCTCCGCCGTATTGGGCATTACGAAATTATCAAGTTGCAGGGCAGTTGGGTTTAGAAAAAGATTTTAATGAATATTTAATAAAATTATGCGATATTTTCAGCGAAATAAAAAGAGTTTTAAAAGATAGCGGTACATGTTGGGTAAATTTAGGCGATAGTTATTCTAATTCGGGCGGGAATCATAAAAATAGTAAATTACAAGGTAAAAATTATGAATTAAAAGATACAAAACATAAAGCTGATATACCGGCAAAAAATTTGTGCCTTATACCGTTTAAATTTGTTATTGAAATGCAAAATAGGGGTTGGTATGTGCGTAATGTTGTTATATGGTATAAACCTAATTCAATGCCGGAAAGTGTTAAAGACAGATTAACAAAAACCTACGAGTTTTTATTCTTTTTTACAAAGTCAAAACAGTATTATTTTGATATAGACAGTATACGTGTACCGTTAAAAGAAAGTAGTATTGCAAGAATGGCTTATCCGTTAGATAATTTAGGGGATGCGTTTATGCCTATGGTTAAAAGTGCTGAAAGAAAAAAAGTTTTATTACGTAATACTAATAGTTTTAATTATAGGGTTAGAGACAGTGAAAAGAAAGGGGAATTATGTCCGCAATTTAAAGCCAGTCAATTTGAAATAAAAAAATATAAAACAAGAGGATCATTAAGGCCTGTTACAGGTGAGAATGTTTATTTTGAAACGGGTTTAGGATATTCTGAAAAATACAATAATTTAAAAGGAAAAAATCCCGGTGATTTTTGGGAGATAAGCACAAAAGGTTTTAATGAAATGCATTTTGCCGTATATCCGGAAAAGTTATGTTTAATACCTCTGCAAGCTGGTTGTCCAAAAGACGGTATTGTATTAGATCCGTTTTCCGGTTCAGGGACTACTTGTTTAGCAGCAAAAAAATTAAATAGACAATATATAGGTATAGAATTAAATAATAAGTATGTTGTTATGTCAGAAAAGCGGATTCATAATAAGGCGGGATTATTATGACACGAAGAAAATTAGCAGAAAAATTAAATTTGAAATTGACTTATTTAACCCGTCTTATTCTTAATCTGAATAAAACGTTTTATATGTGTGATGAATGCCGGATAAATTTTAATGATTTTTATTTTGTCAATTATAATCTGCCGAATATGTTTGTAAATAAATTACCGAATGGGAAAATTTGTTATTCTTATGCTTCCCGGGAAATAAAAAATAAATTTTGTTTTACTTGTATGAAAGACTTATATCCGGAAATATTTAAAAGAGGAAAGGTGAAAAAATGCCAGAACACGATTCAACAGTCAGAATTAAACCTAAAGTAGATTTGAGTGTACAGCTGAACTTTCTTATTTCTGATGAACTTAAGAAAAAATTGGAAAAGAAAGCGTTTGCTGTCGGCTTAACATTATCAGAACTTTGCCGGACAATACTGGACCAAGTAGAAGTTATTGTTGATTCTGAAAAGAAAGGAAAATAAACATGACAAAATTTTGTCCGTTTTCTCAAAAGCTTATGCGGTATGGCAGCGAAACAGACGCAAAAACTGATTTTACGGACCGCGCTTGCCGTGATGATTGTGCATTATATAATTTAAAAAGAAAAGAATGTTTTATTTTAACTGTTGCGAAATCCGTAACATTTAAGAACATACTTAAAGGCAGTTTATCGATAGATAATTTTGATAAGTATGAATGCAGTTTATATAACAAAAAATGTTTGCAGGTGGAATTATGCGATTGTACGTCATGTTCTATGTATGACAGCCGGCAATACGCAAAAAACGTGCGTGAAAAAGAAGGTTTTATATACCAGGCTGAGATTAAAGCGCAGGAAAACGGAGGTAAAGCCTAAATGGTAGACAATATTTTCAAGTTAAAATCGCAGTATTGCCCGTATTTAACGGTCCCGGTTATGGATAAGATTGGACAGATAACCCTTGGTACTTTTGCTTGTAACGGAGAAAACTGTTTATTTTTTAATAAAGAAAAAAGCAAATGCAAGGAATTGTTAGACAGTGAAAATTTAGAAAAAATTGCTGCCGGGTTTCAAGGGCTTATAGATATGTTGAAATACGAAAGGAATACATGAAAGAAATATATGAAATTGGGCATATAGAAAAGTACCGTATACGTATTATAGATAATGGTAAATCAGACCGGCTGCTTGATATACGCGAATATAAATTATCGGAAAATCCGGTTGAAAAAACATTTACAGAAAAAGGGATTGTTATACCGGAAGTATATTTAATTTCTTTTTTGAATTGTTTACAGTATGCTAAAAGGTTTCTTGATCTTACCTTGGACAAGTAATAAATGAATATTATTTTGTGGAAAACAAAAAAATACGTTTATCTTTTAAATATTGACTTTATGTGTTCTTCTTTTGTGAAAAAAGAAAAACTTTACGGCGTTGTGTTTAAAAAACAAATTCTGCGGACAGAATATGGTTATAGATTAGAACAGCATATTAAATATTCGCGTAATATAGGATTTAAATATAGCAGTTATACAAATATTTTATATTTATGGTTGTGGAAAAGCGGTGCCTATTGTTTTTTAGTTTGAAAATTTTGTAAAAGAAAGGTGGTGAAAAAATATGGTTGTAAAAGAAAAAGAAGTAAAAGCAGCTGAGTTGCCGGAAGGGTTTTCTCCGGTAGGCGAATCAGAACCTTTCAGGTTTGAAACAAAAGGCCAGAAAGTCGAAGGGTTGTTAATCGGACGCTTTACGTACAAGAACAAAAAAAGCGGGCTTGACAATCTGGGGTACAGGATTAGAATCGAAGGCGATAAGGTTGTTACTGTTTTTGGCAGTGCCAGGCTTAACCGTGCACTGTCGGAAATAGCAGACAACAGGAAAGTATGTATCATTTATAACGGTAAAGTTAAAGCAAAATCGGGTAATGAAGTACACGATTTTACCGTGGGGTCAGTCAAAATGGGATCCTTTTAATCATTGCTGGGCACAATGGTTAATTTTTTACTTCCAATTGACGCCGGCATTTAAAATATGTTATAATGTTTTAGGTGCCGGCGCTTCCCTTTAAAAAATAATATGCGTAAAAAACCTAAACGCGGATATACCTGGCGTAAACGAAAGAAAAGAATCATTAAATATGCAGTTATTAAAGGATATTTAAAAAAACGTTTTACCGGGTATAAACGTAAAAGATATAAAGCTGCCGGCAGGATAAAATATAGGCGTATAAAACAATACAAAATATACCGCACTAAAGCCTATAAAAGAAAAATTATTGTTTTTAAAAAAGTATGGAAACAGGTAAAAAAAGTAAAAATTAGAAAGATTATACGGAAAAAAATTAAACGTATAATTAAAAAACCTGTTAAAGCAGCAAAAAAAATAATTATTAAAAAATATCCTGTTATAAAAGAAGATTGGGTTTCGGAAGATTTTTTTCGTGCTAAATTTTTAGAAGAAAAAATAAAAGAAAAAAGTTTTGACGATTTTTATGTTATACAGTTTATTGAACCGTCGTATGATTTTATAGAAAAAACGTTACAATTTAATTATGATAGAAAACAGCTGCCTTTAACGGAAAAATATAATCTTTTTTGGGTTTATTATCTTATACGCTATTATCATCCGAAAAAACAATTCAATAAATACGGGTATAAGTTTTCTATTATGAGGTTTTATCTTAATAATAAATTGATAGGTGTACAGGAATTTTATAACAGGTATCTGCCGGTTGTAATAAAACAGTTAAAGGAATATATTAATAAAAATTTTAAGGCGCTGCCTCAAAAAGATTATTGGTCGCAGCGATGGTTTCACGGGTTTTATTGTTTTTCCGCGTCGCTGGCAAAGATAAAACGGGGCCGGCGTAAAAAGGATTTTGTTATGTTTTGGGATAAAAACGATCCGAAAGATATACTGGCAGGCAGAAAACAATTAGATTATGACGAAGATGACGACGATGCAGCAGAAGAATAATTAAATTTTTTATCAAACCTTTGCCCGGGTATGTTAAAACAAATTGAAATACCGCCGTTTGTCAAGCTTGGTATACAAAAAAATGAAACTGCATTTCCGCAGAGACTTAGGATTTGGGGTGCAGATGTAGAAACCTGTAATGGAAAACCTATAACGTTACAGGTATATGGCGATGGAATACCCGAACCTGTAATTTATTGGGTAAATAAAAATAATATTTTAGATGTGTTTTTAGAAGTTTTTCATGTCGCTTGTTATGCAAAAGTTGTAAATATAGTATATTTTCATAATTTACAGTTTGACCTTTCCTGCATATTGTACCGGTATCATAAGAATTTCCTTAATACTACGCGATTAAAAATAAATTATAAATCAAAAACTTTAGGGTTAGTTAAAATAGACGCTATAATCGGTAAATTATGGTTTGCAAAAGTGCATTATCAGGATAATAAAAAATTGCTTATATATGATACGCTGGCATTTATTCACGGGAGCCTTAAACATTTAGCCGAACAGTTAAAACTTCCGCACAAAAAACTTCCTACGCCGGAAAATATCGGGAAAATAAATTATAATAAAACAGATACAGCTTTTATAGAATATGCGAAAAACGATGCTGTTGTATGTTACGATTTAGCTTGCTGGATTATAGAACAGCATAAAAAATTTAATATAAGAATATGCGTTTCAGCAAGCCAGTTTTCCATGCGGGTATTCAGGCATTTTTTTATTAAACCGGGGGAAGTTATACAGTTTCCTCCTAATTACCGGAAAAGTATATTGTCGTACCATGGCGGTAAAAACGGGTATTATTTTAAAGGCGTCAGCGTTGTTGAAAAATGTTATGAAATTGATATCCGCAGCGCATATCCGTACGCGTTATGGAGTTTACCGCAGTTTATAAAAGGTTATTTTTCTTATGTTACGAAATTTTGTCCTGGCCTATGCGGTATTTATGCGGTATCAGGCAAGGCTGTTGATTGTAAATATACAGTTATTTATGACCATGGATTTAAACCGGTTAAAGGTATATTTAAGGAAATATATCTTACGAATTTTGAAATTGAAGAAGGGCTGCGTACCGGTGAGCTGCAAATTACTGATATTCACGGCTGTATATGGCAGCCTGATAAAACGTATATGCACAATCCGTTCAAGGAATATGTAGAAAAGTTTTATGAGCTGAAAGAAAATTCAAAAACGTTTTCTGAAAAACAGTTGTATAAAATTTTACTTAATTCTTTATACGGCAAGCTTGTTCAAACAATTGATGTTACAAGCGAAATTATAGATGATGATCCCGAGTTTATTATTACTGATGAGGACGGCCGTATTGAAATAGAAGAAAGTTTTCATGAACATCATTACCGGGCTGGCGGTATGTTTAACCCGTTTTTAGCATCGCTTGTAACAGGTTTTGTCCGCGCATATCTTCACAGGTTAGAACATAGATATGAAGCTATACATTCAAGTACAGATTCTATAAAAACTGTTTTGCCGGTAGAAGAAACGGGCGGGCTTGGCGGATTAAAAAACGAATTGTGCGGTAAATGCGTAATACTGCGGAATAAACTGTATTTACATTATGACGAAAATGAAAAGTTAAAAAAATATGCTTTACATGGATTTTTAGGAACGCCGGCGCAATTAAAGAATTTATATGAAAAGAAAATAAATAAATATGCCGTTAATGAATTTACCGGTGTCAGGCTCATGAAAGTAAGGTCGGCTGTTTTACAGGGTAAAATACCGTTTATGCAGGTTCATGACGAATTTTTTCTTAAAGTAAATTTTAACAGATTTAATTTTATAAAAAATATTGACGGGAATATTATTGTAAACACGGAATATTTTGATTATCTGCCGTTATTTAGGGCGAAAAAAATTCTTGCTGCAGAAGATATAGATATTATTTCTTATATTGTCCGGGCCGGCGGTATATCAATAGAAAAAAGCGGAGATTTGGCCGGCGATTTATCGGTTTATCAGAAAATAGGAAGAATAGGATTTATAAATAAGTCGGGGTTTTCAGTTGATCATATGGCGGAACGGTTAAATTCCGCTGGATATTTAAAAGAAAATTCTGTTTATGAGCTTTTTGAAAAGATAGATTTAAGTTTACGGAATAAAGATAAGTTTTATCCGCTGTTCTGAAATGTCAAAAGGCATATCAGAACATTGTCTTTATACTTTTGTATAAGGACCATAAATAATATATGTACTTAAAATTTTCTACTTTGATTTACAGTATATGCTGTTACTGCGAAACTATTTACGGTATAAAAGACGGCCGTGGTGTTTCCGGTTATTCCCACGGTATTTGTTCTCAGTGTTTACCGTATAATAAATTATATAATGAAGCTTGTATTTTAAGAATAAATAATAAAAAGAATAAATCTGCTAAATTTATCAAACTTATATGGAATGAAGCAATACGGACCCGGGGTAAACTTACAGTTAAACCGGTATATTGACAAATAATTTTGTATATGGTATAATACTTCATAAATGATTAGAGGAGGGATTAGAGCCATGAAAAAAAGCATGAAAAAACAAGTTGTAAAGCAGAAACAGGAACCTGTTGTTACAGAAGAACCGGAAGAAATAGAATCTGCTTTTATTTCCGGAGATGATGCAGAAGAAATAACACGGCTGCTTAATCAAGAAGGCAGTTCTTCGTTTAAGGTTTTTGTTCAAAGATATGATGAAATTGAACGTAAATGGAAAAACATACCTTCCGTAAACATTACCGAATATGACCCGGACCTTCTTTCAATACAGTATAATGGCGGTAAATTCCGGCGTATGATACGCGATACATCAAAACAAAATTCAGTGGTAATAGACTGGCATGAATTTGAATATGCTGAACCGGTACAACCAGGTATTAAACGTACGCCGGACGGCACAATTCAAAATACTCCCCGGGCTGAAAGCGATACTCCGCATATTTTATCGTTCATGAAAGATCAGCTGTCAACAAATCAGTCGCTGTTTATGGGACTCTTTACGTCTATGATACAAGTATTTTCAAAAGTCGGGCAGCAAAACACAAACGGTGCGCAGACACTGGGCGTAAAAGAATTACTTGAGCTGAACAAATATTTGATAAATACACAGCGAACGCCTACAGAGGATTTATCAAGCGCAATTAAATTGCAGTCTGAATTAAAAAAGTTAGCAGAGGTTGCTAACGGTGAAAAAGAAGAATCTGGTTCAGACGATATACTTACCATGTTTTTGAAAAAACTTATGCCTATAATTGAAAGCAGAACTCCGTTGCAACAGCCGGCACATTCTCCGGCAGATACAGGGTTAAAAGTTTTAGGCGCTGTTTCAGGCAGCCAGGCATCTATTGGGCAGGTACAGGAAAAAACGGAGGAAAAACCAGTTATGGATTTTTTAAATAAAAACGAAGAACAAATATATCAGCTGTTAAAATCGTATCTTCCTACACTGCTTAATATGGCACAGCTTAAATGCGATACAGAACCTATAGTAGAATTGATTTTTGAAAAGCTTAACGATGACGGTATAAAAGTATTAGCGGGTTATCTTAAAACTTACGGTGTAATACGTTTGAAAAAATATATTCCTGAAATTGAACAGCATGATGCATGGTTTAATAATCTTTCTTTGGACCTTATACGCTGCGCAGATGAAGATTTACGAACTATTGATACGCAGGAATCTGTTGACGGACAAATTATAGAACCGTCAAAAATTGAGGGTTTAATAGACTAATGGCAAATTTAGAGAAGGATTTAAAAAATCCGAAATTAACTTTCTTTTCCGGTATTGATTTAACTGATAAAACAGTTGACAATATCCGTAAACTGATAAAGGAATCAAGAAAGTCGCCGGCGATCAGGCAGACAGCAGAAAGTTTACTGGCCAGGTCGCCGGAAAAAGATTGGACAGATGAAATAAAAAATGTTTTTGAATTTGTTAAAACTAATATTAGATATACAATGGATATAAAAGACACGGAAACTGTTAAATCACCGGACAGGATGTTAATGGAAATAAATTACAGCGGTTTAACGTACGGCGACTGCGATGATCATGTTACGCTGCTTGGCGCATTGCTTTTTAATATAGGCTATTCTGTAAGGCCGGTAATAATGCAGTCTCCGTACAACAAGAATGAAGGATATAACCATATTTTTTTACAAGTACAAATACCTAATACTGCTAAATGGATTTCTATAGATCCTACAGCAAAAAATGAAGAAATAGGTTACGTACCGGAATTTGTCCGGGTAAAAATTTATGATACGGTTTAAAATTTTGTATAACCTCTTGACAAAATAAATATATTCTGATATAATATAGCTGTATGGCATTATAAAGTATTTAAAAAGCGTAAATCCTTTCATAATGCAGTAACGGATTAGAGGTTTTTCGGTTAAACTGTGAATAACGGTTTAAAATAATACGATTAATCTCTAATCCGTTTTTTTGTTTAAAGTTCTTTAAAATGAAAATTTCCCGCAAGGGAGCAGCCGAACCGAAAACGGCTCTAATCACAAGGGGTCTTAGGCCCCTTGAAAAAAACAAATCTTAAAAGTAAGATTTTTTAAAATAAATGTATTTACAAAAAAACAAAAATAATTTAGGTGATGATACTATACCGTATATAGGTACTTCTACTTTCCGTTTTAATCCCGGCATATTACCGATTACAACATATCCTGGCCGTCATATTGTTTTTGAAACAATAACAAATACCGGACTGCTTTCGTATGATAAACTTATTCCCGTAGAACCGGTAGAATCTTTTGAAATATGGAAATTAAATATAAGTAATAATACGCCGTTATTTCTTAATATAATAACCAGTAATATTTATTTGTCTACTTATGTTGATATGATAATAAAATCTTCTCCTGAAAATATAAAAAAAATAATTTCAAACTTGGATTTTTTTATTGATACTGTTTTTTATTCTATATTACCGGAATTAAATCGAATAAAAACTTCTTATGAACAAGAACAGCGCATAAATTTTGTTGAACTGTCCCTTGTAGTTGTTTTTAAAGGGTTTACCGGCGGGATACTTGATACTATTAAACAGTATGCTGAAGCTGGACAATATGAAAAAGCAATCGATAAAATCGAATCTTTACAATGGCGGTATAAAATAGCTGTTGAATTATGGAATGCAATTACATTTTTTGTATATGCGCAATTACGTACAAAATTGGCCGAAGAACAAATTATAAAAGAACCTGAAAAAACTAATATGCTTGTAACAGCCGGAATCGGCGCTTTAATGTTTTTATTGTAAAGGAAACCTTATGTATTTAGGAATTGTGCAGGATAAACAAGGAAACGTAACAGAAAGCTATTTGTTATCGCTTGTTATACCTTTTAAGGATATACTGGAACCGGCACAATATGGTATTTTTGAAAAAGGATATTATGATTATCTTTCTGCCGATACGAGTCAAAAAGCAATAATATATAATGTATTATACAATGAATTACTTACATGGAAAGACCCGGCATATTTTAAGGAATCATGGAAACAAGTTACGGGATATTTACCGAAAACATATGATTCTTATGAGGGGTATTGGTGGCCGGGTTTTTGGGAAGCATTTTATAATTTACAACAAAAAATGCATGGTATATTTACTGTTTCATTAATTTTAGCTGATAGAATAACGGCATATGAAGAAACAAAAGCTAAAATTGACGAATATTACGGTTATACGTTAATACCTGAAAGAACATTATCTGAAAAAAACTATGATATAGAACGTGCGCAGATTATGGAAAGAGCATTAACAGCTATAATTTTAGACATAACTAACAGGCAAAATAAATTGTATGATGTTTACGAGCCTGAATTTATAAACCTTTTAACAAAATACGGTATTGATATACCTGTTATACTTGTGCCCCGTACAAAAGAAATTGCAATTTATGAAATGTATAAATCAGCAATACCTGAAAGTATTGAATATCTTATATTAAACCGTGAAATAATTGCTGATAAAATTAAAAAAATAGAATATAAAATCGAATTTGACCGCGGTGATATAGCTGTATTTACGAGTCAAATTAATGCACAATATGATATTATACAGAACCCGGCATCAACGGAACTGCAAAGATATAATGCGCAATTAACAATAACAAAAATTGAAGATATTTTGAATCCTATAAAAATATCGCTCGAAAATAATATTAAGATTTTAACTGAGATGCGGACAAAATTATTTAATGCTGATACAAATATTGCTGAAATTATGCCGGCTGCTCCTATTGTACCTGAAACGGAAATTGAAGCGGTTCTTTCTCCGGAAGATAATATTACTGCCGGAGCTGTTGTCAGAAATATTCAGGTTTCAGATATATCAATAGAAATAGCGGATACACCTATTATTACAGTACCGGCAGTTTTAGATCCGGTAAGAATAGAACCTGTTACGGAAGATATATCTGTCCGCAGGGATACCGTACCTGTAATTACTATTAATGATACTGTTGTTTCAATTCCTATAGGCGCTGAAAAAAAGCCGTTTTCAGCGCCAGTAGAGGAAATATCGGTAAAAAAATTGCTGCCTATAGCAATTACATTGATGTTGATGTTATAAAGGAAAAATAAATGCTCGGACAAACTGAAAGCGGTTATAAAGAAAGTTTAATTCAAAGTTTGCAGTATGAAATCAGTCAGGTTACAGCTGTTTTATTGCAGAAAAAATCCGAACTTGCAGCTGTAGAATCTGAGTTACAGCGTACTTATACTGCGTTACAGGCCTATTATGTCAATATACAGGATTATCAAAATGTTATTTGGGCAGCAAAAGAAGGCGCACAGTTTATAACAGAATTTTTACGCGGTAAATCGGCTGTTTATGACGGTTTAAGGCGCAGTTTGCCGGTAACACCGTCAAATGTTGTTACGCCGGATTATGTTGGGCAGCTGTCAGCCTGGTATCAGCAATTATTACAGGATATTGAATATATAAACGCAAACGATCCGGAATTCTGGAATGAATATGATTTTATAAAATATCAGGTATTAAAACAAGGCGAATATGCTAATTCTCCTGAAAAACTTGTATTTATTCAAAATGAAATGAGCGGTATATCTACAGATACAATTGAATTACGGGCACAGTTAAGCGAACAGGCAGCTGATTTGCGTTCGGAAATATCACGGCTAACCAGTGTGCTTGACGGACTTAACAGAGAAATGGCAGAAACTGAAAGTTTTTCTGAAATTGTGCCGGCTATAATACCTGAGATACCGGAAATAATAGTAGAAGCAGAATCAATAATAAATCCTGACGGAATAGATCCGGGCGATATATCGATAATAACAAAAGATTATACGTTTGTACCTGAAAACGGCATAATTCCGGTGCCGGACACAGAATTTATACCGGCAAAAAAAGAAAATACCGGTATATTAGCAGCTATAGCTGCTGGTATAATGCTGTTATTATAAAAGGAGAATAAAATGTTAATAGGTAATTTTAATCGTGAAAATAATGAAAAAATAATGCTTGGAAATGCTTCCGATCCAAATGAATATGCGATTATTTATCCGGCCAGCATTATACCTTTAACCTGGGATATAGCCGAACAAAATAATAAAGAAGAAAAAATTGAAATATTTAAAGCGCAGGGTATAATTAAAGCACAAGAAAAGAAACCCTTTAAAATTGTTGACGAACAGGGAAAAATTACACCGGCTGGTAAAGGAATAGGAGCAGGGCTGCTGCTCTTATTGTTATAAAAATGAAATTTTCAGGTTATTTAGGGGAAGAAGCACAAATTGATCAGCCTTGGTATGCAGATGCTTTTAAATGGCTTACGGAGACTCAGACTGGTGAAACAATTACCCGGGAAGTGCTTGTGCCTTACATTCAAAAACAGACCGGGCTTTTACCGTCAACAACAGATGTAACAGCGCAGCCGGTATCATATACGTACCCGGTTACAGCAGAAACGGAAGAAAAACCTGTTATATTGCAGTATCTGCCGTATATAGCGGGCGCCGTTATAGGGTTACCGCTCATAATAACTTTGCTTGGAAGGAGATAATTATGTTTTTTTGGGATGACGATTCTGCGAAAATATTCAGGTCCGGAAAACGAAGTGCCGGGCTGTCCGGTGTATTAGACGGCGATTTAGGGCAGAGTATTCCTGCTGATTTGTCGCTATTTACAAAAATACTTGACCAGATAATAAGCGAATACAAATTCAAAATAGGCGAATTTTTACAGTTTAGTTTCCGTATAGAAAACCTTAAAAACCGTTCGTATAACTTGACAAAAATTTCTGCCGGCTCTGCTGCCGGACAGATTTTCATGTCCAGAGCAGACACATTACTTAAAATCCAAAAAGATTTGGAACTTAAAGGCGCTGATGTTCTTACTTTAGCGGCCTCATTAAAAGATAATGTAATAATAAAAGAAATACAGGCTGGCCGGCTTACTGCGACAGCGCTGCTTTCAGCCGATATGATCTGGAGATTAACGGACCTCTGGAGCCGTATATCAAGTTTAAAAAGTAATCTTGCTGATGTTTGGAAAGGATACGACAGCCAAAAAGCTGCTATTACAGCACTTGAAAAAGATATAAAATCAAAAGAAGATGAGCTTGCGGGACTTGGGCTGCTCACAAAAATAACTACACCGGTTTCCGGTATTTTTGGGGATATAAAAACAATTGCTATTGCTGCTGCTGCCGGTATAGCAGCAATTACGATACTGCCTAAACTGCTTGGCAATAAAAAAATAATATGAAAAAAAATGTTACGCTGCATTTAAAATTGAAACCTGCAATAAAAAAATATTTGCTGAAAAAAATATATCAGGCAAAATTTGCTGTTGATATACAAAAAGACATACATAAAAAATTTAAAGCTGCTATACCGGTACAATATATTTATCAGTTAAAACATGAATTAGCAGATAAAATCCGGCGCAGTAAACAGGTTTCAAAAAGGAACAAACATACAAAATCTTACAAAAAATACCCTGTTAAAAACAGAAAAAAAGTAACCCGTAATGCCTGTAATCCGGGGAAACCTGTTGTTATTTATGATAAATGTTTGCGTATAATAGCAAAAAAGGGCGGTAGTTCGTTATATAAAGGAAAAACCTTTTACCATAATTTTCATTCTAACCCTGTAATACTCGGTATGCCGGACGGCAGCCTGTCGATACGGTCCCGGACAGGAAAAAGGTTGTGGAACTTAATAAAACAGAGGTGATACTATGAATGCTTACGAACCGTTTTTAATTAATCCGCGCAGATTCAGGAAGTTACGCCGTAAGGCAAAGAGATATATCTCAAGGAAGGCGGGTGTAAAGAATATGGCAAAAAGACGTAAAGTAAAGCGGACAAAAAAGTCAAAGCTCAGCCGGATAATGAAACGCGCACAGGAACTTAAAGCAAAAGGTATGTCAATGAAACTTGCTATGAAATCTGCCTGGAAAGGAAACCCGGCAAATTCATGGAAAGGCGAAGTGAAAAAACATGCTAAAGCAGCGCGGAAAGGCTGGAGAAAACATAAATACAATAAAAATCCTATAGGAGGAGAACTAATGTTAATCAATCCGTTTAAAGTAAAAAATCTTTTTGGAGTAAATCTGGGCGAAGTATTGCAGCTTACTGGCGGTGCGCTTATCGGTTTTGTCGGCGCAAAGGTTATCCCTAACGCCGTATTACCTATAAGTTTCAGGTCAGGAACCCTGAAATATGTCGGGCAAATAGGCAGTGCGGTTGTGTTGTCCGTCATAGCAGGTAAAGTACTGAAGAAAAAAGCGCTTGCAAACAACATTATTGCCGGCGGGATACTTGCAGTCGCTGTTGACGTTGTTTCAGGTATGCTGCCTATGGGTGCGGTAATAAGGCCTAACGAATTATCCGGCATAAGAAATTCTGCCGGAGCACTGAAAAGCGCGAATATGGGTGCGATTATACCGTCAGCGCCTATCAGGCTGCCGTCTGAAAGTTTGGGCGGATACGTACAGTAAAATAAAAATGAACAAGCTAATTGCTTGTAAAAAAACGGACTAAAGTCCGTATAAGGGAGGGGAACTACTTATGGATCAAGTAAGATTTTTGAAGCCTTCAGATTTAAGACAGTTATCGGAACTTGTCGGCGGAAGAAAAGCAAGGCCGTTTGTTTTGTGGCATGGCAGGCGTTATGCTACAGGCGGGCATACAAGCCTTGAATTTTTTAATACCGACGGAGCACAGCAGGATTTTGGGAATATGGATCAGACAGGAATAGAACATATTTCTAATATGGTTACGGCGCGGAAAGCCGACGAACCTATTTTGATAGAAAAAATAGGGGTTGCCTGGCTAACAGCAAGCGACTATGTTACCGCAGCAAACATAACAGATTTTATGTATGTTATGAATGGCGGTATGTTTACCCTGGAAGTCAACAATAACCCGGTTTTTGAATGTGCGCCTATAGGATATATGGGTTCACCTGTTGTTTATGGCGGAATAGCGCAGGCTGGCGGAGGTGCTTCTGCATATACGTCTTTACCGTCAAACCTTAAAGCGCCGTTGATACTAGACCCGGCGATTTTTGTTGAAGAAAACGTTACGCTGCGAGGCGAATATAAAAATACAGAAGCAAGAACTGTTACTACGCAGGGATGGCTTACTGTATATCTTATCGGCGTAAAGTATTACAAAGCGTAAAATTAAAGAAAGAGCAGATAATATCTGCATAAGGGGAGGGAAACTACCTATGAACGATCAAGTAAGATTTTTAAGGCCTTCAGATTTAAGACAGTTATCGGAACTTGTCGGCGGAAGAAAATCAAGAACTTTTGTGTTATGGCACGGACGCAGATACGCTACTGGCGGGCATACAGAACTTGAATTTTTTAATACAGACGGCGCACAAAAAGATTTTGGGAATATGGACCAGACAGGCATTGAACATATTTCTAATATGATATCTTCCGGTAAAGCTGACGAACCTATGCTGATACAGCGTATAGGGGTTGCCTGGCTAACAGCAAGCGACTACGTTACCGCTACAAACGTAACAGATTTTATGTATGTTATGAACGGCGGGAAGTTTAAGCTTGAAATAAACAATAACCCGGTTTTTGAGTGTGCGCCTATAGGATACCTCGGCTCACCTGTTATATACGGCGGGCAGGCTTCCGCAGGAAGCAATGCAGCGTATATTTCAATTCCGTCGAACCTTAAAGCGCCGTTACTGCTGGACCCGTCGATTTTCGTTGAAGAAAACGTTACGATAAAAGGAGTTTATTCTAATACGGAAGCAAGAACTGTTACTACGCAGGGCTGGCTGACCGTGTATCTTATCGGTGTAAAGTATTACAAGGCGTAAAGTTGATAAGTTTTCTTACGGTGTTATACGGACGCCTTCCGGCTGCCGTATAACACTGTAAGAATTTTATAAAGGAGAAAGAAAAAATGAAAAGAATAATTTTTATGTTGACATGTTTGTTTTTACTAACGTCAATATCGTTTGCCAGGCCGCGGGTTGCTTACTGGACGGTTACTGCATCAACAGCTTCTAATAATACCAATAAATCCGTTACCGGTACGGCATTTATTAAAGAAGTTTGTCTTACGAACCCTAATTCCAATTATGTTACTGTTGAATGTGCCGACAGCCCGACAAATTCTTCTAAAGGTAACCTGATAGGAAGATACATTGTACCCGGGTTTTCAACAAAAAAATATCCTATACAATCATATTCAGCAGCAGATTTTGTGATTTATATTTCTACTACGCTGGTTGACGTGGTTATAGGTGATGTCGGCGTTATTGACATACAGGATCCGGCGACAAAAAGAGAAGTTACAGGAACTGTACTTTACGAACAGTAAAGAAAAGAGGTAACAAAAAATGAATAGATTCTTTTTTCTTATATCAGCGTTACTGCTTTTAGCGGCCTTTTCTTTTGCCCGGCCCCGAACAGCACAATGGACTGTAAACACAGCCACAAACAGCGCAGCGACAAACAAATCTGTTACCGGCGTTACGGAAATCCGGCAAGTGATGCTTACAAACCCTAATTCAAGTTATGTTTGTATTGAATGCGCCAGCTCGCCTTCAGCTACGTCAAAAGGATCCTTAATCGCCAGGCTGGCAGCTGTACCGTTCAGCACAGAAATTTACGATATTTTCGTGCGCGGGATAACCGATTTTGTTGTGTATGAATCAACAGCAATTTTTGATGTTGTCAACAGTTCAAACGGTGTAACGACGCAGAATAACCCTAATTTCCGTCCGCGGGAAATTAAAACTACAATACTTTACGAACAGTAGATTATTTTGTATAATATAGTATAAACAATTTTACGGAGGAAAACTTACAATGCATGAGATAAAATCTAATTTCAGGATTTATGTACTGAATCATACGTCGCTTGGCGCAAATTCTTTAGTCGAAAAATCGGTTCAGATAGATTCTGGATCGGATTTTATTGTTCAGGCAATTACAGGAACCGGTACTTCCCGCGCGTTTAATGTGCGTTTCCGGGACAGTTTTCAAGGGCCGTGGAACGATAAACGTATTGATTCACGGTTAATTGTGGGAACAGCTGATAATCCGTATATATTGCCGTCTCCCCGGGTACTGCCGGCAAACAGTCAGCTGTATTATGATTTTGAAGATACTTCCGGTTCAGCTAATACAATACAGGTGTGTTTGCTCGGTTATGAGATTTATCAACGGCCGGTATTTACAATACCAGACATAAAAACGCGCAAATTCAGAACATATACAATTGACGCCGTAAGAACAGCTTCGCAAAGACTTAAAGAAAACATTAAAATTGACCCTACAGGCCATTTTTTGTTGCGCGCAATTGTCGGAAAACATACTACCGGCCGGACATACAAAATAGTTTTAAGCGATTCATTTTTTAAAAACTGGAGTAATGAACAGGTAAACAATTCAAATTTTATTGCAGCGTTTGTAAATGATAATCTGGGCGGAAGCGATAATAACGACTTACTTCCGTTTGTGCTTCCTACACCGCGGTTTTTGCCGTCCGGTACGACACTGGAGTTTGATATAGAAGGCGATGCGTCCGGAGACACAATACAGATCAGCCTTATCGGGGAAGAAATACCGGCGTAGACGTAAAGGAGAATAAATCATGCTGCGTCCGTTCTATTTAGGCGACTCATATACGCTTACAAACGGCAGTCCGTCAGATTTAAACGAAAAATTACTTACTATTGTGCCGGATGAAGATTATCATATTTTAGGTGTTTTTCTTAATGTTAATATTGAAGGCAGCTGTTCACGGCTGCGTGTACAAACACAAGTGTCAACTTCTCCGGGAATGGTACAGCTGCTTTATAATGTTACTGAACAGGCTCCTACGTCAATAGCTTACCCGTCGCAAATACTTGTAGACACATATTTTGAAAGTCAAAATAATTCCGTACTTAATCAGGAAATAAACAGAAATTTTATGCTGCCGTTTTTGTTGACAAAAAATCAAAGTCTATATCTTCATTCTTACGGTGTTGGTACAATACCGGCTGGAAACACAATTACTGTTTTAACACGTATAATATTGGATGCTGTCCCTATACGTTTTTTACGAAAAGAAAGTTTTCCTAAAGCTGCCGTTTATCAGCAGCATAATCAATAAAAGAGGTATAATATGCATAAAAAAATATTCAGCACCTGTCTTATACTTATACTGCTTAATATTGTTATATCATTTTTTTATAACCGGCTTAACGCGCTTACATCAGCTGAGCTGGGAAAATACCCGGAGACAGATATGTTTGGCTATGCGTTTGATGACGAAACAAAAGCTTTTAAAATAACAAATGTACCTTATGGTTTATCACTTGATACTACTACTCTTGCTAATTTCAAAATTACATCTTATAGAATCAATATAAATAATCTTACACCTGTTGTTACTTTTTACGGTTATCTTTCTGCTGTCGATATATTTAATGCCGGAGACGGAGAAGCCTCTTTTTTTGCTTCATTTAACAGGGATCCGATAGGGCTTAACATGTCTACAACATATATGCCAGCAGATACTGTTTTGCATCATGATTTTAAAACAATTCTTTCTTCGCCTACATACATTTATATTACATTGCCGGCATCAAATTCATACTATTTTTCTTTAAAAGGGTATGGTTTAGGGCAATAACCGTATGAAAAGAATATTTATATCACTGCTTTTTTTATTCTTATCAATAAACGTTTTTGCGCAGATAGGCACAAGCAGAGACAGAACAAAACTGCGAAAAACCGGCGATACAATGACTGGAACCTTAAATATGGACCGTAACAATATTATAAACGGGCTTATGGGAAGTTTTACTGTTCTTTATTCAAGCACAATTTTTGAATGCCAGATAATAGAACATATAAACGATCCTGATACGGATATTACGTTTGCCGATAACAGATTTACACTGAAAGCCGGCGGGCTTGAAGCTATAGACATTTTCCAAGATTCAAATTTTATAAATTTAGGAAATGCAGCCTGGAGTCTTTTACGAATAGGAAATTTTGCAAATTATCCTTCTACCTACAACTATACTACTATGAACTGGATTATACCTTTCGGGCTTGAAGCCGGCAGTATAACAGCTGCCGGAAATATTACAGCTGATTCTTTTACCGGTAATGGTGCGGGACTGACAGGAACAGGCGACAATTTTGGAAATCATAAAGCAACTACTACTATAGATATGCTGCTTTTCGATATAATTAACGGTAAAACAGCCGGATTCGAATTTTTAAGCGCAAGCACATCTATTAGAACAGCTGAACTTATGGGCAAAAATGACCCTGATACTACATTGACATTTTTAACAAATAGAATTACAATGCAGGCCGGCGGAGAAGAAATGATTGACATGCTGCAAAATTTAGGACGAATCGAAATATGCGCTGCCGATACGGCAGATAATAACGCAATTTTCGGGCAATTTAACAGTTATCCTACAACATTTACCTGTGAATCGCATTTATGGGTTTTTCCGTTTGGTATTGAATTAAGCACAATTGTAATGAATTCAGGCGGTTTCATACAACTTTCGGACGGCACGAAATTAAGTTCAAGTCCGTTTAGCAGTGTTTCAAGCAACAAAAATACAGAAGTTTATTTTGATGCAATTGATATGAATATCGTCGCGCATCTTAATTCAGCTACAAAATACGAACCGCTATTTTCTGTCCACGGTACCACAGAATCAATAGGTAAATTTATCAGATATCCGGATTCTGATCCGTGTGAAGCATCGTTTAATTGGACTTGCAGCAGGCAATATGACGAAAATGGTATGAATGTTTATGCTACTATTGCAGCTTCCGGAACAATAGCAACAAACGACAGGTTTTGGCTGGAACTCGGAATATCCTCATCTTCTTCTTTTTCTACAAACGATTATACATGGTACGGCTCCACAACTAATATGCCTAAAACATTATGGGAAAACGGATTTATTATATCCACATGGACTATTACGGATATTTTTGATGACGGAAAAAATTATAAATTCAAATTCCGGCGTGTAAATGAAGATAACTGGCCGGGAAACATTTACCAGAAAGATGCTGTTATAGCATATAGTATAGATTAAATGATTAAAACAATACTCTTTATTTTACTTTTTTCTTGCTTAGGATTCTCGCAATGCGGGTATTTTGACGGCGTAAATGACGGTTATGACAGTGAAAATTCCGGCGGGGGATTTAACGGACTTTCCGACGCGACAGCTATGTTTTGGTTTAAACAGGATTTAAACGGAACAGCTGTTTTTGTTGATGCCGGAGCAGGTTCAGGAAACAGAAACATATACATTGAAGTAAAATGGGGTGCTCCAGGCCCTTATTGGAACGTCTACTGGAAAGTTTCCGGCGGTGGATTAAGTCAATTACAGCATAATATACCGGCAGCAAACTATTATCTAGGCAGCTGGCATCATTTTGCTGTTACATATCATGCTAATACATCATCTCAGCGCATGTTTATTGACGGTGAAGAAGTATCAACTGTTGGTACAAAAACCGGTAATGATATATTAAACACTATTGCGGGCGCTGTATTTTTTGGATGGGACGGAAGCACATCTTATATAGAAGGACAGTTTGACGATATAAAGTTCTTTAAAATATTACTTAGTCAAGCACAAATACAAAGCGAAATGTTTAATAATGATTATTGTTATACAGATGATTGTATTACATTTTTTGATTTTACATTTCCGGTATATGGAAATTTAGCTGTATTTCCGGATAAAAGCCCAAGAAATGAATTTTATACGCGTGTCAACGCCGATTATGCAAGTTATAAAGAGGATAACTGTCCTACTACGGGTAAATAATATGCAAAAAATATTACTGATATTGGTTTTATTTTCTTTAAGTATTTATGCCGGTGTTACGGAGTCTCCTACTGTAAGAGGTATGATAAGATTCAATAATAAAGTTACAAGAAATGCTGTCCTGGACATAATAAATACAAATAAAAATTTTTCTAAAACTGTACAGCTGTACAGTTTTAATGATTATGATATAGGCGGAGCTACCATTACCGCCTGTTACGACGTAACTTTTTCCTGTATATTTAGCAAAGAAAATGAAGATAAATTCAACAATCTGGTGGATTTAGCCCATTCAATAAAAATAAATAACGACTGTATTGAAGCGCGTATTGAAATTTTTACCGATTTTGATATTCCTAATGTACCTGATACGTTTACGGAGATTATAACAAAATGATAAACGGAAACGGCCAGGAAATTAAAATTAAGTGGAATCTCATGCGCTGGATAATAGGATCTATTTTTGCTTTAGGCACTATTTGGGCGGGCATAACAAAAATACCGGCACTTGAAAAACAATGCGTTGATAACGAAATTGAAATTGTCGAACTTAGAAGCGATATAAAACATATTAAAGAAACTGTTGACAAAATCGATAAACGGATAGAATATATCCGGTACGGGCGTATAGATCTTAAATAACGGAGGGTATTAAAATGGAAGAATACGGTATTCTGGCTCAATATGTGAATATGCAGATAGCAATTGTTGTAATCCTTATTACAGGATATATTAAAGAAGCCTTATCTGTAATAAGCGATAAACCGGAAATACAGGAAAAAATAAAAAAATTGCTGCCAATATTCTCAGGTGTACTCGGGATCCTCTTAACTTTCGCGCCCAATATTCATGTAGACCTGTTTTCAGGATTTGTCTCTGGGTTTGCCGGTAGTTTAGGGTTCAAAGCTGTACGGGATATACTTAAAAAATGAAATATACAGAACAAGAAAAAGAATATCTTATCGATTTGGAATTTAAAGATCATAAATTAATGAATGAAAAAGACAAAGAATTTCTTCTCGGTTATCTTACTGCTTTATTCACATTTAACATAATAGGTGTATATCTTTATGACAAATATTTAAAACGTATCTATAAGAGGTAAACAATATGGATAAATTTATTATTATAGCAAAAAAATATCTTGTTTATTTAACAGGCTTAATCTTTTTTGTGCTTTTCTGCACAACTGTTACAGCAGTTTATAAATACAAAACATTATTGAAAAAATATGCGTTGATACAGGAAGGAATTAAAGTAAATAAAATCACTGCCGGACCCGTAACAACTGTAACAAAAACTGTCCGATATATTGATTTAACCGATAAAGAAAAAGAGAAAATAGCCGTAAAGTTTAATCAGGAAATAGAATGGCTGAATTTTGTTATAAAACAGCTCAAAGAAGAAGTTACCGAAATAAGGTCTGCCGGACCGGTAATTACTGAACCTGTTGTTTTAACCGATAGAATTATTCATGACCTAGATACTAAAACTGTTACTCTAAACGAAATCAAAAAAATACGGCTTGGTTTAACGCATAATTTTGTTGACCGGACAGAAATAAACCTTATATATAAACCGTTAAAAAAAATTCCGGTAAATATCGGTGGAAATTACTGTTTTAACGACAACAATACAAAAAATAAATATTCTGTTTCAATTTACTATGACATTTACTAATGAAAAAAGAATCTTCCGTTATAGAAATAGCAGCATTTACAGGAATTGCTGTATTCTTGTTATTTAAACTCGGGGAAAAATACGTTATTACCATGATAGACAGAAAAACTTTTATTGAAACAATGCTTCCTATAGCAGATAAAATAAAGAGGGATTATGCTATCGAACCTATTATTACAATTACTCAAGCAGCTCATGAATCAAACTGGGGAAATTCCGGCTTGTCAAAAGACGCCTATAATCTTTTTGGTTTTACTGCCGGCTCATGGTCCGAAAAAGGATATCCCACAGTTACTTATAAAACCTACGAATATATTAATGGTGAAAGAATTCTTACGGAACGCGCTTTCAGAGCATATAAAAGCTGGTTTGATTCTACTAATGACTGGGCAAGTGTTATTAGTTCAAGATCAAGATATAAAAACGCTTACGAAGCTGCTAAAACGGGTAATGTCCCTCTCTTTTCAAAAGAAATTCAAGATGCCGGCTACGCGACAGACCCAAAATATGCAGGAAAAATTATGTCAATCGCTTCTACAGTAGAAAATATGTTAAAAGGTTTACAGGTATGATATACTATATAAGAAAAAATGAACTTTTAGGACAGGAAACTTTACCGGAACAAGATTTAAACACAAAAAAAGATATAAATATCACACCTTATATATTTTATTTTCTTGCCGGCTATATAATCTTAGGTATTATCTCTAAAAAAATCATAGACCACTAACCTTCATCCGAACCCGTGCCCCATGTTTCTGATAGCTGCTCCAGCTTCCCGTGTACAATCCCCCGCCTCATACTAAACCCGACCAAAAATTGCACATTTTTTTTACAAAAGTAGCTCAATTTAAAAAAAAACTGCACCAAATACCCTGTTTTCCGACGAGATAAAAAAAAATAGCAATTCAATGTGACACTGAGCAGCTCTGAAAATTTCTCGACGGTAAATGCAATAAAAAAAATTAAATGCGTTTAAATGAAGAATCGGACAGCAAAAAAGGCATTAAAGAAGGCATTTAAATGCATCTATTCACGAAGAAATGAAAAATCTATAAGCCCTATACATTTTTAAGCCTTTTCCGACGAGAAAATTTCCGACGAGAGATTCTTAAAACTGAGAAAATACCGCGCTTTAA
>Ga0208957_1000665_pt1 | contig 23641 bp, 35 predicted proteins | sample RifOxyA1_FD_184029 | JGI IMG/M metagenome (GOLD analysis project Ga0208957, IMG submission 184029) | Groundwater microbial communities from Rifle, Colorado - Rifle Oxygen_injection A1 (SPAdes) | ecosystem: Environmental > Aquatic > Deep subsurface > Groundwater | place: Rifle, Colorado, United... | reverse complement strand
ATTTAAGACTTTCAAGATATCGCCATGCTTTTAGGAATTTATCTTTTTTTAATTTGTTTGTCATAAGCTTTCATGCGTTTGCCTTTTAGGCAAGTACAGTATTTAATTCTTATTCCCACTTTTTGGACTCGGTATTTTTTATCGCCGTAAAAATCAGGCATGGCATAACTGCCAGCTTCATAAACGCTGGCGAAACCTTTATCATAGCAGTTTTTGCATTTGGGTTTCATTTAGGTTTTTTGTTTTTTTATTTAAAAGTTTTTTATTTCGTCTGCTTATTTCTTCTTCCAATAATCCAATTTCTTCTCGGAGAGCTTTGCATACCATTAAATCACCTTCCACATATTCGGTGGTGATATTACCGTTAGGCAATGTCTTTATAGCTCTATAGCAATGACTATGGTAAGTCCTAATCGTATTAAGCAGTTTTTCGCCAAGATTTTGGTTTATTATTTTCATACAAGTCCGTTTTTAATGGCATAGTCAACAACTTCTTGTCCGAAGTTATACTCATTGCAGAATTTTTTTATATCTTCAATGCTGTCAAAATACAGAGTACTCAGATTTTCCGTGGGGCCATAACACGAACAATGACTGAAATCCGAATACCCTAACTTACCGTCTTTCTTCCAAAGCCCGAAACCGGAACCCTCGTAATCTCCAGCCTCATAATAATAAACGCACCAATCAACTTCGAGTCTTTCAAAGTCTTTAATATTCTCCGAACCCAGCTCTTCTGATTCTTCTAGTTTCTTACTTGTAAGCCTCTGGCTTAAACATCTCCTGTAATTTGCGCTTGTACTCGGCGATGAGTTCTTCGTTATTTTCGGGTGGAAATACATTGCCAATGGAGAGATGATATTTGTCACCCTCTGAATTACTCCAATAAGTTTTACCGACATCACCCAAACTGCCAATATAAGCGTAAAGATTATCAATTTCAGGTTTCCACGGCTCTTCGATTGGTTCGAAGCCAGCGTTCCGCAATTCTTTCTCTGTGTATATCTCGGATACTGCTGTTTCAAAATCATCTTCCTCGCTAATAAAGAACACCTCACCGCACTGGCCGAGTATCTTACGCTCACCGTCAGCGTTCTCAATAATCATTCCCGCTTTGAATTTTGACATAGGATTTTTTAATTCTTATGGTTTTAATATTACTTAACACCTCAACACGGCGGTGAAAGGAATTGTCTGGACATTACTGTCCGCTGGTAGTAGCCAGTCCCGTAGAGTAGAGTCACCTTTCAGGCTTGCGCAAGCCGTCCACTGTGGCGGACGCAACTGCTATGTTGCCACACCGCCGTGTTGAGGAATCGAGTTAATCTCCTCTCCCCCAACCTCCAGGTTTATGACATGAAGGTGGGAGTGTCTGAACGAATTTCCCAACTCTTGCGAGTAGGGGGGAGAGGAGGCGAAGAATGACTCTCCATAACATAACCACATCTTCTACACGTAGAACCGAACCCCCAAAAATTATATTGATGGCCAATCCGTCTGCACCCCCTTTCACACTTTTCATTCAAGCAATCTTTTCTTTTTAATTTTTCGCCAGTCGCAGAATCGAATCTTCCAGTAAAAAAATCTTCTAATTCAAGTCCACACTCCGTACAATATTTAATTTCACTGCATTGTTTTCTTAGCATAAATTTATAGTCAGGCGGTTTTGGCCTGCTCCGCCAAACAGGGTTGGATTTTAATCGTTTTTTGTGATGGATTTATTCAACCACATCGCACTTTGCTCTAAGTTGGTTAAAGCAAGAGACAAGCCCCTACTTTTCTCCAATTGATTTACTTCTTGATACAAGGCCTGATACAAATCACGGAACTTCTGCATCATCTCTAACTGCTCCGCTGTCGGAAGAACATACTGCATTGTGACCATACTTTTTTATATTAGTTAGTTAAATTCTTACTCCTCGATTATAATACCCAAGGCTTTTATCAGTTCTTCTTTTTGCGAAATTTTAATTTTGGCTCCGCACAGGTTGGCTCCGCACAGGTCGGCTTCGCACAGGTCGGCTCCGCACAGGTTGGCTCCGCTCAGGTCGGCTCCGCTCAGGTCGGCTCCGCTCAGGTCGGCTCCGCTCAGGTTGGCTTTGTTAATTTTAATAAATTCTTTTAAATTTTCCGCTTCGCCCTCTAATAACACCTCGTCTGAATACTGGTTTTTGATTGAGATTTTCATATATTTAATTATAGTTAAGTTTTTTTAGCCCTGATATGACAGGGCTGTGTTAGGTTTAGGTTAAGTAACGATTAACTTCCACCATTTTTGAAGTGCGCCATGCTCTAAGTCGAGACGCACTTCGAACGGCAGAAGACAATACTGTTGCCACGAAAGAACGATTCTCATTTCTTCTCCTTTAAAGATTGTTTGCTTTCTTTTTCCTCACGTTCTAACCAATCCAGTTCTTGCTGGAACCAGATTGCGTAATCTCTGGCAAGGTACATCTGACATCCATAGCAAGCACCGTTGAACTCCTTGCATCTCGGGCCGAACATTTTGGCCATCTGCTTTTTAGCAAGCATATTATTTTACGTTAATGAATGGCAATGGAGCATTGGCTGTCATGTAAATGGGAAGAACTCCAGACCACTTCTCAACCGCCTTTAAATTTACATAATCCTGTCCGCCCGTCTGAGTGATAGCCTCAGCTTGAATCTTAATAGCTTGAGCCTCGGCAGTTGCCTGAGCTACTCTCTGCTCTGCCTCAACTTTGATTCTTCTTAAATCGTTCTCGGCTTTTAAAGCGTCTTGCACGGCAGTCTGTTTGGACTCGATTGCTTTATTGAACTCATTGGAGAAATCAAAGTTAACAATGGATAACTCATCAACTGCTATATATTCTCCATTGAGCCTGTCGAATAATACCTGCTTGGCATCGTTCTTGACCAATTCTCTTTTGGTGATAAGCTCTTCGGCGGTGTATTTTGCGGTGGTGGATTTAATGGCTTCCTGAATGGCTGGGTCTATAATGCGTTCCTTGTAATCTCCGCCTATCTTCTGCCAGAGTGAATTTACCTTGTCCTCTTTTAAATGATAATTAAGAGCTATGGTGGATTTTACAATCTGCAAATCCTTGGAAGCCGCACTAGCCTCAACCTGTTCTTTCTGGGTTCTTACGTCCAATTTTTTAACCTTGTTGGAAATGGGGTTGATGAAATGCACGCCCTCGATAAGGACATTGTCTTGCACAGCTCCCCACCTCATTACCACTCCTCGTTCGCCAGCCCCGACAAACACAACAGGATTTAAAATTAACAACAAGATAAACACAACGAATCCGCAAATAACCAGAATGAGTTTCTTCATAAGTTTAAATTATTAAACGAACAGATTATTAAAAGTTTATTTCTTAATGACCGACTTCAAGAACAGGAGGGCTAAAACCATAAGAAGGGCAACCGCACCTTCGAAGATGATAAGCCATCTGATAATTGTCATGAATTGATTGAATAACTCCGTATTCATAGGATTGATTGATTAACGCTTGTTTAGAATAGGGCTGCGAGGCCTATTTTTGCGTTTTAAGGTGCTTTGACTTGGGTTTTGGTGATTTGGTATGTTCGACCTCGGAAATGGACGTTTTAGAGGGTTTTAAATCGTCTGGCGGTAAAATCAAGTCCACTCCACATGACACCAAATACTTTAAAATAGATTCCTTGCTTATTTTAAACCTGGGCAATACTCCAGTTGAGCTTACATTGATTGCCTCAAGCTTACCCAACCTGATTAACGTCCTGATTGTGCTTGGTGATTTGGCTGGGAACCAAGACATATTAGCCAATTCATCGGTTGAATACCAACTTTTGGTTATTTCTTCCATAGATTTTTCCGCATGGGTTATATTGTTATCGTAGCATATAATATTGATTGTGTAAAGGGTTTTAGGGGTTTTGGCTATATAAAACTGTGGATAACTATTTCCTTCGCTTGCCTGAATTCTCTTTAAAGAACTTAGTCATTACAGGGGCAAGCTCTTTAACGCTGTGGATTACTACGTGTCTTGAATAGTATCTCTCAACGCTGCTGTTTTGTATTCCTACTGAATATACTTTAGCTATTTTCTCGGCTTTCAATGCTTCATCTCTTAGACTGTATTCATTGTAAGGGATTCCTTCGGGAGAACGCTCATCGCTCTCTTCGGGGTGGCCGTCTGAAAGAACTATCATAATCTTATTCTTTTCGGAACGCTTGGCTAACTCCTTGGCTGTCATCTTTACTGCGTATCCATCATTATTGAACTTACAGCCGTCTCCGCTTAAAACTATATTCTCTATTTCAACCATGCGTTTGTAGTCCATTTTTTTGGTCCATTCCTTATGTTTAGTGAATTTACCGTTAAAACTGTAGACCGCTACTGGTTTGCCCGCCATCTCTAAAGCCTTGGCAAGTAATGCGGTAGCCCTGCAAGCGTGCTGTATCTTTGAGCCTAGCATACTACCACTAACGTCAGTCAGTATGGCTACAGCCATGTCCTTGTTATCATTGCTGTCAACTATCTTTCTGCTGAAGACTTTAGTCTTTTTTACGCTGGTCAGTTTCCATAGTTTTCTGTTCTCTAGTTTTCCACTATCGTATCCGCCTGCGTAACGGTTAGTCTCGCTATCTTTAAGAACTGAAATAGCACTGCGTACTTTGGCTAGATTCATCTCAACGTCATGAGCCAAATCTTCTGGCAAGAGATAAGTTCCATCGGAATCCCTGAGTTTGAATAAATCTCTCAAATCGCTAAAGTCAAGTCTCTTAGATGACAATTTAGACGATAGTTTAGATTCTTTATCTTCATCATCTTTTGATTCTCCAATCATATCAGCCAACACGTCTCTGGATATTTCTTTTACAGGGTTTTCGGAAGAGCTTTTTGAACTGCTGCTTATATCTGACATCTTTCCTGAAACATCTGGCTCGGCTCCTTCTTTTTCTCCAGCATCACCAGGCGCGGAACTGCTGATAAACTTGTCTATAACTTTTTCAACCTCACTGATGATTTTTTTAAGTTTCTCTTTTGTGAAGCCAACTTCTCCTTTGTCTCCAGTCTCGCTATCATCGCTTTTAGATTTTTCTCCTGGCTTATCAGATTCTCCAGCCTCATCGGATTTTTTGCTTCCGCTACCGTCCTTATCAGTTCTCCTGTCTTCTGGCTTCTCATACTCTTCTTCGTTTTCAATGTCTTCAACCAATGGCAGGAAAAATTTGAGAACCTTTTTAAATTTGAGAACCTTTTTAAGGAATTGGAAAATGTCATCATCACTTTCAACTTTAGGGAACTCTTTGGTTATAAAATCATAACTGTCGTCTATGGCTCGAATCAAATCTTCATTAAAGAATTGCAGGAATGAATTGGCATGAGTTTCTGACACCTCGAAAAAGAACAACCAGTAGAAACAAAAGCCTATCCAGCTGTTATCCACGAGATAATCAGAATGTTTATCCCTGATTTCTCTGCTGTACCACTTTAGGCTGTTGGCCATCCTGTATTTCTCGAAGACATCCAGATACTGTTCGTAATACAATTCTTCAAGATACATCTTTGCGCCTGGATATACTATCCCTATAAGCCTGTCGACTCTCAAATCCTCAAATGCGTTATGGAGTTGGATTAACGGAACACTCTCTTTCTTGAACTTCTTGATGTGTTCAAGGAACTTGGCCTTGTTATTGGCCTTGTTAAAAGTAGAGAATCTCAAATGAGAAGCTTCGTGGATTATAAGCCCGAAATCCGCATTGACAAGCCAACTTTCGGAAGGATAATAAATAACCATTTTTGACGTATCGCATTTCCAACAATCGCTGGGAATTATCCTGACATTGATTTTGTCGGATAAAACATTGGCTAAGATTTCTAGTTCTTTCTTGTGATGTAACATAATTTATTCTTTAACTATGCTTTCTACTTTCACCATAGTCTCTTTCTTTTCATCTTCTGGAATGTCTTCGGTCAAGGATTCAAAAGTTTTGATTAGGTTCTTAGCTTTCTCCTTGGTGGCGGCATGAGACTCAAGTTCTTTTTTAAGCTGAACAGATAACTCGTTGGCAAGTTTTTTGGCCAACATGGTTTCTTTCTGGAGCTGGTCGGCTTCCTGTCCTTTGAGGTTGAGAGCGTCTCGCAAGTCGCTTGTATCACTCTTCATTGTTTGTAATTCTTTGTCCAACTTGCTGTAGTCTTTCAACATCTCTTCGATGCTTTTGAATGTTTTTCCTTCGGAAGTCTTTATCTTCTCGCCAGTAACAAGTTCGATTATTTTCTGTACCGCTTCACGTTCTTCATTGGGAACCTTATTTAATATGGACATCTCGAAACTCAATGCTTTAGGAATGGATAAAGACATCAATGAAGCGCAATAAATAAGGTCTCTAGTTGAACAGGTATAAGTGATAAGCTGTTTCTTTTTAGCAGACCGAATCTCATGGCCAACCATAACCAGAGATTGAGCTACTGATTCTTCAACGCTTCCCTGTTGCTCAACGATAAGCTCTTCTTTGTCGCTGTATCCAATTCTCATAACCACAGGAAATCTTGATAGGAACGCTTTGTTTAACTCCTTAGTTCCGGCGTACTCGTCATCAGGATTCATTGTGGCGAATAATCTAAAATCTTCATGTGGTTTGACCACGCTTCCGTCAAATTCTTTCATTACTATTTTCCTGTCGTCATCCAATAATGAATGGAGTGCTGAAAGTATCTCAGGCAAGGCCATGTTGATTTCGTCAAGTACAATCCACTTGCCTTCTTTCATTGCTCGAATCAATAATCCATCAAGCCAATACGTTCCTTTCTCTGGAGAGGCGAGCCACTTTCCAAGGAACTCATCAACCCCAGTCTGGCCTGTAAGATTAAGTCTAAACAACTCAATCCCCTTTCTTTCGGCTAAATCTCGAACAAAACTGGTTTTTCCTGTCCCCGTTTCGCCAATTAACAACACGGGCAGATTGTTGTCCACTGCTTTCTCCAATACGTCTTTGTGGCCTTTCTCCAATACGTCTTTGTGGCCTTTCTCCACGTAGATGTTTGTTTTTTTGGTTTTGGTCATAGTTTTGATGTACCTCGAAAGGCCTGTTTTTGCTTTTTAAAGGCCTTTGGTTGTGTTTTTAATGGTTAGGTATGGGTTAGGGTAAAAAACTTGTTGTAGAGGCTTTTAAACGTCTTGAGGTGGTAATGTGGTAGTAAGTGAGGGGGTTGTTTTATAGAGTTCCTCGGCTTCTACCTCGGGGAGCTTTTTACTGCCGTCTATAACTTGCTCGGCACATGGGTGGCAGATAGGGTCTAGTCTGTCATCATCAGTTTCTTTAAAGGTGATTTCAGCAAGCAACTTGCGCTCTCCGCACACCTTGCAAATTAACGTATGCAAATCTTCCCAGCCCTTTATGGAAAAGTTTACATCGTATTCCAGAAAAGAACCAATTTCTTTTGAACCGTCAAACTCATGTTCTATAACTGGAAACCCGCTCTCAACATTCTCGACTTTTAGCGTGTACTTGTATTTCATAGACATTGTCTTAGCTCTTCAAGCTGTTGCTTGAAAATAGTTATTTTTTCTATTGAGGATTTTTTAATGCTTTTTCTGATTGGAGTGGAAACGACAGGATTCTCTGAAACAGTTTCTTCTTTCTTGAAAGATTTAACGGCAACCAAATGCGCTTGGACGTTCTTGCACGGCATCCTTGATTTGCCACTCAGGCATACTATGCAAGAACACGAGTAATTCCCATTCTCGTCAAGATAAACTTCATAAGATTTGGACGAGATTTTGCTTCTAACTATTCCTACAAGGGTTTTCATAAATCTTCAGGTGATTCGAATTCTTTAAAAAAGATTAAATTGATTTTGCAGTCTGACAACTTTTCATGCTCTGTGATGAAGTCTTGCACGTCTTCCTCGTTGTAGCAATACTGACGAGCAAGCATGTCGATTTTTTCTGCTTTGGTCATAGGGTTATTTTCTAGAAAAATAAATGTAGCTTAAAACTCCTACTAGAGGAAACCAATATCCAGTTAAAAATCCGCCAAGAAGACAAACTATAGTTAGAATATAATCCAAAAGAAGTCTTTTGTCTTTTATCATATAGGTTGATATATGGGTATTTTAGAAATCTCAGACTCAATCTTTTCTTTACTCATTTTCTTTACTCTTTTAACGGTCTCGGTAACCTCTTTAGCCGTCATCTCTGGAGTAATGGATTCATTGGTGATTATCCAGAGCTTTTGTTTTTTAGTCATATTTTTCTGGGTCTGGTGAATCTTACTCCACCTCGCCTGATTAAGGTTTCTAAAAACACATTCAATGCTTTTACTTTTTTCATATATTTAATCCATCCTTCCCGAGACCTGGGCTTCTAAACATGACTGTATGCTTCGGTCTCGGGGTAGGATAGGTTAATGTTATTATACTATTCTTTCAAGAAGGTCTAAAGATTGATGTAACATTACTGCTTTTCCGATTGAATTATCGACGCTTGCTCCCAAGGCTTGAATCTCTCCAAGAGAGTTAAGATAACGCTCTTGACTTGTCTGTGTTTGTTCTTCGATGTAGGTTGCAATTTTCTTTAGTTGTTGAGCAAGCCAAAGTAATTGCTCTCTTTCGCTTTTGATGTTTACGTTTAGTTTCTCGATTGCTTGTTCCTTTGTGATGTTGGTCATAGGATTGTTTGTTAGATTGGTTAGTTAGGTTTGTTAGGTTTGTTAGTTGTTAAATGTTTTATATTTATATTATAGCACGTGGAATAGATTTGTAAAGGGGTTTTAGGGGTTTGTGTACTTGCTTAAAAATGTGTAAATTTAGAGTAAATAACTTATCTCTGTGGATAAGTGCCTTGGGGGTTGTGAGGGAATAGGTACAATGATAAGGTACAGGTACAAGGTTTAAAGGGGGTGTTTGGGGTGTAGAGGTTAAAGGGATAAAGGGTCGGGGACGTGATAGTGGAATAGGACTTGAGGGCTAAAATTGCGTTTTAAGGTACTTTAGTGAGGTTTTGAATGGTAGAGTATAGGGGAAAACAAAATAACCCGTTTTAAAGGGCTATTTTTTAAGGTTAATTGTTGGGATTGTTTAGACTGGACATTTGAACATTATGCTTCCAGCGATGATATAGGAAGTGTTAGTGTCGGCTCCTTTTGTTACCTGGACGAAGAAGTTAGCAACGGTTGACGTTGGTAGATTGGTGCGTCTTTGTAGCTCATAGATGTAAAATTATTTAAAATAATAAACAGTTCCAGCGATGTAAGAAGTCGCTCCTCCTCCACCAGCAGAATTTAGCGTTTCACAAGTTAAAGTGGAGCCTGATATGCTTGCCTTAATGCCAATTAAACAAGTTGGAATAGCCGCATTGCCAGTGGCGACAGGGGCAAAATAACCTGTGGTAATAATACCTGGCATCAAAAAAATTTGCGCATGTTTTTGATAACTATAATTAGGGGTTTCAAGTTTGTATGATTCACAATCATAAACAATAAAGCGTGTTCCGTCTGGAATTATTGACGTGTCAGAAGGATTTGCAACAGCACTGCTTGCAGCTATCGTATCAGTTCCAATCAATTGCCAACTTTGATTCAGAATCAATAATTCGGTGGTGCTGACAGCAACCCCAACCTTTATTGGATATGTGCCTTTTGTTGTTCCAATCGTTTTGTCGTTTTGGACATAATAATCAGCTCCAATCGTTAATCCAGTAAATCCTCGCACAACTCCCTCTAATTGAACTGAAATTGGATTGCCGTTTGTTGAATTGGAAATCGCAAATCCTATAAAGTTTAATTTTGTTGAATCATCACCGTCGCAAGCGTAAATCTCCGAATCGGCAGAAGCTCGATAAACAGCTACAGGCAATGTTGCGCCGTTGATTGTTTCACCTGCGTTGTAAGAATCACGAAAACCACCGCCATCGTTGGCATTTTTAGCTATCTGGTTTTGTTCAGACGCTAAAAGCTTTTCACCTATTGAATACGTTTCTTTTCCGATACTCATATAATTATAATTAACTGATTGTAAGTTGGTAATCAATGATATTTGATTTTAACTTTATCTTAACAAAATCTCTGTGCAAATTATCAACTACGTGGAATGATTTATGTGCACTTGCAGTCATGACATACAGATTTTTAGGTCTATTGTCAGACTTATTACCGTTGATGTGATGTATGACCTCATCATTTCTAAGTTGTCTTTTTAATAACTTCTCTGCAATGACTCGTTCTTCTTTTCTCCAGCCATTTTTTGTCTTAATAAGAATGTACTCACCACTCTTTCTCTTACTGCCAATATCTTTCCATCTAGGGTTTCCTTTTCCAGTCCATTTTTTTCTAACAACTTTTCGTTGCAATTCAGAGTTTGAATTTCTTCCATTGGCAATTGCATTTAAAGACTTGTCTCTATTGTTTCTCAATTTACAGTTGTTACTCTTTAGGCAATTGTTTATAGTTCCGTAACTTACATTAAATAGTTTAGCTAAAGTTACAGTACTGTCTCCATTGACATACAGTTCGCAAACGAGACTTCCATCTAGCATTATTTTCTTCATAAGATTATTGTTAATAATTGATACAATAATCTTACCAAATGACATTAAATAGTCAATAGCTAGATATGCTACGAAATAGTAATCGCATAGTCCACGGTGAGTGATTCGGTAACGCTCTTAGTGATATTTATTGCAACTCTTGAAAACAAAACACCCGAATCGGCAACACCTGTCGCATCACAGAATACACCTGCTTCTCTGAATGTGCCGCTAACCTCGGCTGCAGTATAAAATGCAGTAAAGTACGCAATGTTCGAGGCGTTAGTTTCGGAAGATACTTCTTTCCTGAATGACTCAGTTTCAAGTTTTATATCCGCATTAGCAGGAGCAGTTACTCCTGTCCCTAACGCAGTATAATTTATCCGCATCGCATTGGTCGGAGTTGAATCTGTCAGATTGTTGGCAATCATCGCCCTGGCAACTGTCGGAATCAGATTCTCGTAATCATAAACACGCTTAACCTCTCCAGTTTCAGCGTCTCGTATTGTGAATTTGTAATGACCTTTTAAAGTCAATCCTTCGTTTTGCATATGTTTTAACCCAACTCACTACCGTCAAGAACGAACTGACGTTTGTGAGTATGATATAATTCTTTAACTTCTAAATCCGTTAATGCTTTGTCGTATAATCTATAGGCGGTAATCTTTCCTGAGAATGGATTGGTGTTTAACGTAGAACGATTACCAATACAAAATCCATTTATCAAGGAACTGACATCAAGACCTGAACCCACTAGGGTAGACGCTTTTAATGCTCCATCTATATAAAGAGAAACTAACCCATTAGTATCGTCTCTTACTGCACACAATACATGGTCAGCACCATCGGAATAAGATGCATCTGCTGCAACAGCGGCAAACAAGTCTGCTCCATAAACATAGAAGATGACATCTATTCCAGACTCAGGGAACCATGTACTTCCATCGTCTGATTGGCATTGGTTTCCTCCGTGGGTCAAGGTGCTTGAATCACAACCGACAACTACTACGTTTCCGCCCGAAGAATTTACATGTTTAAGGACAATGACATAATTCGTTGTAGCTGAAAGAGTTACTTTATTGGCTCCGCTGAACGTGAACTCCTTTAACTGATACAGGGTAGTCAATGAAGACGCAAGGATTGTATTTGACGTGGCAAGCGGAGAACCTGTAGGAACACCGTTAGAACCGTAAGTTCCAGTATGAGCATACAGGTATGCAGTCAAGTCTCCTGTAGGGTTTCCAACCCTTTTTATATAAAACTTACAACTGTACAAATCAATAGCATTGGCGTTGTAAAACGATTGCCCATAATAGAATGGACTTGTTCCAAACTGTATTCCTGAATCTTGATACGCTTCGCTATAGCTATCAACAACGGTTATGGCTTGATATGGTTTTTTTATGGCAAACTCAATGCTTCCATCAGCCAATGGCCCAGTTATGGCCCAAGGAAAAACACCAGTCTCTCCCTCAAAATGCTCAGTCATTGATTGTTCCTGCCCAACGGCAGTATTGAAAATGAAATTTATAGAGTAATCGTCATTATTGCCGTAATCATATACTCCACCTTCATCCTTTACAAACACATTTCCATTACCCGTAAAAGCCGAATAATACAATCTCTCGGAATTGTATCTGTAAACAGGATTGTTTATGTCGCCATTAACGTCTTGGATTGAATTCTCGGCTGTCATTGCTCCCATGAAATCATCTTGGAATCTCCAGTAGCCCTGCAAACTGGTGTCAGGCAGTCCTGCATCAAGGATAGGGTCGAACTCGCCAAGCACGAAGTCCACATCATAGTTCAAACTTTGGGCGGTAGTCGTCTCTGCCATGTTCATCGACTCGGTCTTCATGTTGTGGTCGATTGAAGACGTGAATGTCTCGGACAATGTAATGGTTTCATAAGCCGATTCAGCAACGTCAACTATCTCGTTGGAATTTATCTCAATCTTGGACTTCTCTTGTCCTAATAGTTTTTGCAGTACATCTATAATACCCATCGTCCTAAACGTAACCAAACTTATGCTATAAACCATCTCATCATTGGAAAACATCTCAGACCTTACCCTGTTGATAAGATAGTACTCGTTTATTCCGTGGACTGTAGAATTTATTAAAATCTTCATTCCTGATTTTAAACCTGCCGTGTAAGTTGAGAACTCACCTTCTGACAATGAACTGGCATACGCATCAATCTCAGCCTGCGCTCTTTCTCTAGCAGCCTGTTTTGTACTTATGGATTTATCAACTATAACAAACTCATATTCACCAGTGCCGCCTTCAGTGGCTTTCATTGCCGCAACGCCTACGGTATCACGCACTTTGGCAACAACAGGCAAATACGGCCGCCCACCAACTCTTATATCGGAAGTGTTATTGGGAATCCTGTCAACCCTAAACTTCAAGACTCTAGCGTCTTTATTCCACATCGCATCATATAACGCAGGATTATAAGCAGGCTCAAGGCCGACATCCCAGCTTGAACCCGTAACGGTAAGCGTGAGGTCTTCGTACTTGTACCCTAAAGGATAAACAAACTGCTGACCATTGGAAACATATACCGAAGTGAATGTATCGCCTAAATACTCTCCTCCCCTGATATAAATAACATTCCTTACTTGAGAGTTATCTTTTCTTATAAGCAAACTGGCATTTATCAGATTGCCATTAGTGTCAGTAACATCAAATGGTGCAGCAACGTCATCCTTTGCAAAAAAATGCAGGTCTTTATCGTAATCAACATACCAATCATAGCCAACTAAATCAGCCAGCGTAGTTAAACATTGCGTCATGTTGACGTAATTGAATACTATGCTGTTGACAACAAGACTACAATCAACATTAACACTGGTAAATCCTTGGTCGGTAAGCCCGTAAGTGGAAAAGAAATCAGCAATAATGGCATTGACTGTCATTTGAGAATAGTTGTCAATGACAAGTTTCCTGTCAAGAAATCTTGTGTAATCCTGGCACTCTATCCTGAAAGTTATCACATTCTCTTCGGCGTTCTGGGAAATCTTAACAATCATTCCGCCAAAAATTTTGGTCGCTCCATCATAGATAATAACTTCATGACCTATAGTTGGATTATAGTCAAACGGACTTGAATAATAGACTATATCAAAAGAACATCTATCAACTTGCCGTGTCAAGACGTTCTCTATTGATAGACTGCCTTTTTTTATATAACCCACTCGTTCTGTTCCATTGATTAAAACGCTAATCATATCTTTTGACCAGCTATCATTAACTTGCTTATTATTTTATTGCCTATGTCTTCTGCGACATTCTCGGACAGATAAGTTCCGCCAAGAATGTTTACAACGTAGTTAGTCCCAAATCCGCCAAGTTTATTAAGTGGAATAATTGCTTCGGGACCAGCTTCTCCGACTATGGCGTTAGTAGCTCTTGTAACTATTCCACCAGAAGCAAATTTAGTAACACTACTTCCGGCACTAATTGCGCTTGACATGCCACCGGAAAGGAAACTTTTAGCAGAATTATAGGCAGCCTTGGCGGCAGCTATTTTATCAGTAATCCACTTGACTATAGATGAAATCGTTTCCTTTATTTCGTCAAATATCCCAACAGCTGTGTCTTTAACAGCTGTCCACAATGATGTCCATACTCCAAGTATAATTTCTTTACCGGCTTCAAATGTTGCAGAGAAAAATGGTGCAAAAAAATCTATTATAGTTTTAATGCCATTCCATATAGCCATGAAGTGACTTGAAACTGCATCCCAAATAAAACCCCATGTCGACTTCAAGACCTCTCCTCCTGCTGTAGTTATAATGGTTAGGTTCTGCCAAAGCATAGTAAAGAATTCAGACATTTTTCCAAGTGTTCCAACTATGAACGTATATAAATTAGTAAATACTTCAACTAAATCAACCCCAAATACTTTCTTAAAAAATAACAATATCAAACCTATTTCAAAATTTATAACTGTCTTTATGGCGTTTATGGTAGTATCCCAAATTGTAATTAAAAAATCTTTTATACCATTCATAACTGACGTTGTTGTTTCTTTTAAATAATTCCAAACACCTATTAAATAACTTATAACATTATCCCAAGTTGTAGAAATAAAACTTGCTATTGTTCCCCAAACAGACACAGCAAAAGACTTCACTTCTTCCCAATGAGTAATCAATAAATATCCTATGGCAATTAGGGCGGCTATTATAGCAATAACTAAAACTACTGGCCACGTAATAGCAGCAATAGCCGCGGCTAGAAGAGTACAGGCCGTTACAATGCCTGGCAATATAATCAAAAGAGGCCCCAAAACAACCAATAAAGCACCAATAGCAGCTACGACAGTAACAATCGTTGCGAATAATTTAGGGTTTTCTTGAGAAAAAGCTATAATCTTTTCTACTATTGGCTCAATAAATTTAACAAGTTTCTCAAGAACTGGCACTACAACTGAGCCTATTTGTTCCATTAAATCACCAAGTTGGTTTTTAAGAACAGTAATTCTGCCTCCGAATGTCTGTGCTTTTGCCGACGCAGAGCCACCGAATTCAGTAGCCAACTCAGACAATATAAGTTTCTGTGCTCCCATCACGTCACCGGTATCAACCATTGTCTTAATAAGTTTTTCTTGGTCGGCAGTAAAATTAACACCAACCTTTCTCAAGGCTGCTGCTCCTCTTATTGGGTCTTGTAATGCTTTACCTAATTGCATTGCGCCAGACTTAGTATCTTGGCCTAAGGCAATGGCCATGTCAAGCACGGTTTTTGTGGCTTGAGGAAATACGTCCTTACCGATATTGGTAAACGTCAATAACAAATTTTCAGCACCAATTATAGTTTCATCGTCAAATGTAGTGAGCCTTTGCATTTCAGTAGCTAATTTCGTAACAGAATCAGCAGTTACTCCAGCAACTCCTTTTGTGGACGCTAAAACAGCATTTAACTGAGCAACCGCAGCTTGCCCCTCATCAAATGCTTTTACGGATAACGCAAGCGCACCTGTAATAGTAGCTCCAACCGCAGTAAAGGAAGTTCCTACGGTCTTAGTGATAGCAGATAAATTCTCCATCGACTTCTGACTTTTTTTTCCAACGTCAACCAATACCCTGGAAGCATTATCTATTGCGCTTATTATTATTTGCAACTTAGCGTCTGCCATATTTATTTCTTTTAGCTTCTTGATTCTGAAAAGCAGCGTCAAGATTTAACTTTTCACTTATTCCACTTATAAACCAAGTTGGTTGTGATAAATATGTTCTATAGCTCCATTTCATCTCTAAACAAATCATTATTATTCTAAGCTCCTCAATTATACAACTACGACCAGTATTCAAGAGGGATAAATACTGGTCTGCTATTTTTTTTCCAATGAAGCATTATCCTTGCCGATGTTGTTTATTTCTTCCATTATGAAATCATAATCAGAACCATTCAAATTCATAACCTCATCAAAGACGTTCTCAGTTTTTCCATTAACACTTACTACGTATACTCTAATAAGCTCATCTTGATATTCTACTATTTTATCCCCTTTAATGAATTGAGATGTTTGACCATCGCTGCTTTGTTCTCCTATTCTTATATCTTGACTACCAAGAAGAACAATGTTTAGCTTTCTTTTATCAAAGCCAGTAATCCATTTCTTAAACTCAATCTCCACTCCACCGAGAGTGTTTTTTTTGTAAGTTTCAATCATAAATTATTTCATTAAGAATAAATTTTACTGATTTTAGATTGGAATATCTTTTTCCAAAAATCACGATTTTTGTTTGCCAACAAGTTACATTTTCTACAGACAGTTATGAGGTTTCTATCTGAACAATTCTTCTTGTCGTAATCGACGTGATGAATGGTAAGTGAGATACGGTTCTCTCCTTTCTCTGTTTCTTCTGACTTTCCACAGTTACGACAAGTATAATTGTCTCTTTTTCTTATTTGATTTTTGACGTACTTAGTAAACTCTTTACTGTAAGGCTCAAACGACTTGCCTCCTGCCCAGTTCCAATGCCTATCTCCTTTCATGTGCAACCTTTCTTTCCCCAACCAATATCTGTTTGGTCTTTCGGTGTGAATCTTACTAAGCAACATTCTATGCTCAATACTCATTTTCTTGCCCTTATTTACAGGAACATGACCTTTTTTGAAAGTGCTTTTACTTGGCTTTACGCTGCCATTTCTATATCTTTCTCTGAGAGTGGCAGATTGCTTGTGTATAGTTTCAATGTCACGTTTTTTGTCTTTCCAATAACCAATTCTACCTTGACTTACAATTGATAAGTTTTTTCTATGCTCATCGCTAAATCTTTTTCCACTCCAATAACCAGCTAACTGGGGAAAGTTTTCTTTCGTTTTTCCTTTTATCCAAGTAGGTTTTCCTTTGAGTCTTTTACTTTGTCTTTTATGTTTACACACATTCCCACAAGTCAAACCTATTCCTTGATTATAAGCTCCACCAGCAATCCAAAACTCTCTTCTACACTCTAAACATATCATCAGATATTTCTTACACACTCCATACTGGTTGTTTCTTCCGTCAACTACTTTGAGTACTATTCGCTCTTCTGTCATATATTATAATTAAGATATTTTAATTATAACATAAAGTTCAATAATACAAAAGGTTATAACATTACTATGAATAGGACACAACCCCATTTATAAGCGTACAACTTGACACAACCGAATTTAGGACACCCGCATCGTACAAAGCCGTGAATGTTAACTTCTGGGTGGTAATGTCATCCATCGCATAATTAGGCTCCCAACCTTCAAGCATACACTTACTCAAATCAAGAGTGAATGTGTATTTAGTGGTGGCCGCACCCGTAATGGTATCATCATGGACAAGCTGGATTCTAATAGCCTTATAACCACCGGCAGTAACATAACTCAACCAAGTTCTGTCCTCGTAATTAAGAGTTATTTCTCCTGTGATGTTGAATCTCTTATTTACGATGTCTTCCGGTTGAACTGTTCCAAGCGTAGACTGGGCTTGTGCGTTCTTCTCAATGTTGAGAGTAAGACTTTGCAATGACACGGCAGAAGCAGCCGCTAAATCACCAACTACAGCACCAATCTTAAACACAAGATTCCTGCCAACGAACTTTTTCTCTGCAACGTAAGACGCTGTGTTTCCGGAACTCGTAGCACTTGACTTGCTGATAAAACTCACTGAAGCTGAAACAATCTTATCTTTCTCGACATTCATCGTGAACTTATCAATCATTGTCATCTTGAAGAGCAAATCTCCAATCGGGTCGATTGTCCTAACTGATAAACTCGGGTGTTGATTGCTGTTTGAAAGCGTAAACGTATGCGTATAAGCGGAAGTGTCAGAAGGTCCCGACACAGACTTGCTGCCAAAAATGGCATACAAAATAGCACCGAAACTGGCATCTCCAATCTCAAAGTCAAAACTTCCTTCAGCATTATTCAATACCAACGGAGCTTGGTCTCCAGCCCAGATACCACCGTAACTCGCCTCAGATAACGCCCTGATAGGTTTATCAGAAAACGAGAAGGCCATTATATTCAACCAATAAGAAGCCGCGACAGCGGTTCCTCTCGAAGACTCAATACCAATTCCGACACTTTGGCGTCTGCCAATCCACATTGCTGACATATAGTTTTAAAGTTAAATGTTTCTTAATATGTTAAGATATCTATTCTCAAACTTATCTTCTTTCCACTTAGTTTTATTGTGACAATCATGACATAAAGTTATTCCATTATCAACATCAAGAGCCAGGTCTGGAAAAGTTTTAATGGGTTTAATGTGGTGGCCTTCTAGGTCAACTCCAGACACTCCACAATCCATACACTTGAACTTATCACGCTCCAAAACATTCAATCTCCACAATCTATACTCAATACTTCCTCTAAACAATCTGCTTTCCTTGGTTTTTCCATTCTGCCAATTCCAATGGTTCTCTTTTACTCTGCTTTCATACTTTCTGTTTTTATCTTTATATACAAATCCTTTCAAACTTTTACTCCTTTTAAGTTTTGTATACTGACTTTGCTTTCTTCCAGTTAAAGTATTAGCAATGCTTATTTTAGCACACTCCTTGGAACAACTTTTTCCTTTTCCGTGACTTTCCATAAAAGGGGTTACTATAATATCATTTCCACATATACTGCATTTATCAATCTTGCCAACTTTCAAAACTCCTCTTCTGAAATCATCTGCACATTTCTTGCAACAAAAATTGTTTTTACGTTTTCTCCATTTGGGAATATAAACAATAGTTTTACAAGCAGAACATTCGTATTCCTTTCCACTCTTATTCATAGCATTTAGCTGATTGCGTTCAAATCCACGGAAACTCTACATTGGAGTTTAATCTCGCAAAACCTGAACTCCGATTCTCTTCCTGCGTATCCCCACATTGACGGAGTGGCGAACAGATTGATGAACGTGTACCCAGTTGGATTGACTATCCCTGAAAGATAATACTGTTTATCGAAATCATCCATTACTGAATCAACCAAGTTCCGCATCTTCCTGTCAGCCTCGTATTTGGTGTCTTTTCCCGAGACAAGTACGGTTCTATTGACAAACAATCTTACGTTAAAAGCATATATCCTGACATTCTCTTCGGTGGTATTATAATCGCTACTGTTCTCTGACGGAGTGACTGTACAAGTGGGGTCATTCTTAAACTCTTCCACCTCAAAAGAAAAAACTTCGCCTATCAGAGTATTTGCTTCAAGAATTGAAACTAATTTATCTATTAATGTTTGCCACATATCTATTTGATTTTATTGTCTTTTCTGCTGTCAATAACTGCTTTTTTTAAATCAACACTTATTATTTTAACAGAATAATCCTCATCATCTTCAATCGGACTGTGAATGAAATCTTCAAATGTCATATTTTTATTTTTTAATATCTTACAATATATTCATTCTCCCCAAAATTACCAAAATCTTGATAATCAGAAGAAAACATTATATCATCAATGGAAACATCTTCTTTTATTATCTCTCCATCACTTCCTGCAAAATCTCTTGCAACCTTTATGTCACTGGTATAAGACACGAAGCCTCTTTCGTTTATAGAACTTTCTATGTCCTTAACGTAATCATTATATTCACTCCACGTATCAAACTCTTCAGGAGCAACTGATTCTATACCTCTATACAAAGTAACAGTATCTCCGTGAGTGTCTTTAAGCCTTTCTCTGAGCTTAGAAATAGACTCTTTGGTTTTATCACTTGGACTGTCTATAATCTTTTTTATTTCACTTGAATCAGCCTTAGAGGTCCACTTTCCAAGAGCACTTCTAGTATCTTTATCTACATCTATTCCTGACCATTTTTTTCAAATGCGTCATTGAATTCTTTAGCATTTAACTCTATCAAGTCTTTCTTGGGGTCAAAGGAGCCATCGGCTAACGCAGACTTTAAAACAAATTGAACTTTATCATTGTCCTTGTTGGCAAAAGAACCCTTAGTAAGAACATACTCTTTATCATTTATTTTTACACCACTCCCAACTTTTTCAGGATATTTATCAAAAGTGTGCTTTCCAACTTTGGTTGATGAGCCTTCACTTGAACCACCTCCTTCTTGGCTTCCGCCAATTTCACCTGGTCTTCCTTCGTGACCAAAATTTCCAGAACCTTCACCTCCCTTTAATACAAAATACATCTTTACTATTTTCTTGAGTTCCTTTATCAAAGTATAATTATCCATATATATCTATTTAATTATCGCTTTCAAGACTGAGTCAACTTCATCTTCTAAAATCTTCTGTATCTCAGGCATCGCTTTCTCCACGCCCCACTCCATAAATGGCCGTCCTTTCATGTTCTTAGTGCCGTTATGGATATACGGGCCATACTCAACATTATTGGAAATTATAGCAGTCAATGACCCCAACATCAACTGATTGCCTCGTTGCAATCTTCCCGTCCTAACCGGAGTGAATGATTTAATATCTCTCTGAGCTATCAAACCAATCTTATTGATAGCCTTTTGCATTGAATTCTTTATATCCGATTCACTGCTCTTTAGTCCTGCAATCAGTTTGTCATATCCTTTTACTGTCATGGTAATCATAAAGTTTTTTCACATACCACCTTTAAGAAATCTATTGACCCGAATGAATATAGAGTAACTCCATCTGAAACTACAGTATACTCATACCCGTCAGAACTTTTGACCCTGTCTCCAGCTTTAACATCAGACCCCGAATCAAGATAGATGACAAACTGTTTTGCGTAAACTCCGTCGGCAACACCGGACTTCTTGTCAGAATTTGGCTGGATATGGCAAGGCAAACTGGCAGTCACGGTGAGCATGGCCATTCTATCAGTTCCTACAATCTCTTGCAGTCGCTCGACTACAATCGTATTATTTAATAAATGTGTTATTGCCATATCTATAACTCGTAAATGACATACTGGTCTAACAATTGCTTAATACCCAACCTTGCTGCCGTTTCGTCAATGCTTGCATTGTTGTTGTAAGAAATTGAATACCCGCCCAAAGACTCTGATGCAATCTCTTTACCGTTTGAACCTGCATCTGAAATCATATCCGCTAAAAGCATATTGGCAACTAGTTCTATGTCTGCCGGCACTGCGGTTGAATTGTTCCATGTCCCTACAATCTTAACTGATTTTCTCCTGCTTGGAAAATAACCAATAGCTGAACTCGGCTGCAGTATAATCCTGAATTTAGTTGTTTCGTTATAGGGATAGGTTATAAAATCCTGGTCATCTCCTTCTGTCAATGTCTGCAATGTCGTTCCATCAACTTCAAGCACGGTAACGCTTGTAAGAGATATGAACTCATCAAGAACAAGTTCAGTCAATCCGTTTCCATCGAAATATCTCGTCTCTCCAACAACTTGCTCGAATTTGCAATGGGTATAATTATCTATATATCGCTGGACTGCAGTAATCCAACTCGAAATAGAGGCACTCTGCCCTGCGGACAATGACTTTCCCAGATAATTCTCCAATGATGTTTTTGAGGTATACATAATGTTTGATTACTCTGTGGTTGGCGCATAATACCTTATACGCCAACTGAGAACATTCAACTTTTATGTTTGTTTGTCGTAAATTAACTTTCCCGTTGCGTAACTTGCACTGCCAAACACTATCAATGAAACTGCGTTGATGTAAGTTGCCACTTCCGGAGAAATCACTTGCTCCAAGGCAAGAAAAGCAGAGGTCGTGGTAATAAGTCCGGCAATTACATTTTTTTTCCCACTAAGAAACGTTAACAGTTTTACCAGTAAGTCTTTCATACTTAAATTAAGTTAAGAATAAAATGCAACGTGCTGTATATTCCGAATAATAGCGTAGCAAGACAGAACAATAACATCTCAATAACAAACCTTTTATCTGAATCCATGTTTCTTATGTTTAAATCCGTAATCAACTAATTTTCCAACAATGATTTCCTTTGTCTTTTTGCCGTGTTTTACTACGTCTTTAAGAATCCAGATTAAATCATTTAAGAATCTCATATTAGTCAACTTGCTCTCTCTTGAGATTATAATGAAGGACGCTGTCCCAATCTTCTTTTGTGATAGCTTTCTTTAACCCCATTCCAGTATTCCTCATTGTCCAAGTGGCAAGGATTAAGGCTGTATCGTCAACAAAAATTTTTCCATCAAGGTAAAGCCCGAACTTTCCTGATTCAGTCACCTCTTGTACGAGCGTGTTGTTTTCTAATTGCAACATAGGTTTTTGATTAGGTTTTATGGAATATCTCACAACAGAACCGAATTTAAATCCTTTATCAAGTTTCTTTATAGACTGATTGTAATGGTCATAAATATAATAATATCCATCAGCATCAATTTTGAATAATTCCACTAAATGATTCTGTGACTTATCGTGGTCGCATGGGTATATTCCATTAACAGGACTAAGCCAAGCATAAACTCCAACTTGCAAAGGTGCGTACTTCAATGCTTCTTTAATGTCAGCATACCTTACATTCTCATAATTGACTTCATACATTTCAAGGAACTTCTTTCCCAAGTCTTGAATTTCTTTAGGGATATCTGAATAAAACGTATCCCATGAATTCATAGTTGCCCTGTCATACGGCCAATCTTGCTCAGTTACTAATCCGCATTTGCGGATAGCGTCCGCGACAGCCCAGACGGTATTTCCTGCTCCAGTAGTTCCGCTCATCTTAGCAAGCCATCTGTCTGAAGCATTGAAAAATATACCCTGTGCTTTTAACAATGTCTCAAGACAATTCAAAGCACTGAATGATACGCATGAAAATGAATCAAACCCGAAACCTGACTGGTATTCTACAGGTGGTAGAAAATCAGTCCAATCTCCAGCCTCATTAACAATGACATTATTGGAACGAGATACTCCCTTGAACCAATCATCAGTAGAATTATATGGTTTGTTTATCAGTCCGTAATTCATAGTTTAGTATTTACTATAAACAGTATATGGTATACTTTTCTGAATTATATTCAGCAAGTGCAGGCCTGCCCTACACGGCCATTCATCGCCACTTGCCGACGGCAACAGGATTTCGGGAAAGGCAGTCGAAACCGCATAAGATATTATCTTAATTATCCCTTACGCCTGCACGTTTTACCAATGAGCTACTGCCGCACTACTCATCGTTTGCCACTCAGTGGGCTTCATGGCCAGTATCCCGTCCACTCGTCCTATCGGTCGAATGAACGGAGAACTAACTCCCACATGGCGTTCGCACACATACATTACTTCCTAGCATGTCAAAGGGTAGAATCGAACTACCTGCGCCATGGTCTTCGGCCATGCGCTCTACCAATGAGCTACTTTGACATACCGTCCGCCCGAACGGTATTCCACTCGAGACGGATAGTAGAAATAGTTATTGAAAGGACTTACTGCTTGAGATAGTAGCTAGACTTGGCTAGCTACTTACTTGAGGAGTTGTGGTAGGTAGCACCCGGTTTGACGACTCGCTGTTTGGGGACATGAGGTGGGCTTTAAAGGGTTAAACATTTTGACGCTTCACTATCCTGTCCCGGTACTCCTTTCTGGCCTCATTCACGGCCACATCCATTGAAGCTTGTGATACGCCAGCTTGATTGCACGCTTGCTTTTCGTTGCGATAGCGCGGAGATGCAAGCGTGTTAAATATCCCAATATCTTTAAAGCTGGCCGACAGAAACTGCC
>Ga0208957_1000663_pt1 | contig 23721 bp, 29 predicted proteins | sample RifOxyA1_FD_184029 | JGI IMG/M metagenome (GOLD analysis project Ga0208957, IMG submission 184029) | Groundwater microbial communities from Rifle, Colorado - Rifle Oxygen_injection A1 (SPAdes) | ecosystem: Environmental > Aquatic > Deep subsurface > Groundwater | place: Rifle, Colorado, United... | reverse complement strand
ACCGTACGGATGAGTATCGTCCCCATCGACATAGAACCTGTAGTAATTCGCCAGGCTGCTGCCCACGAGACACTGAATCCCGCCGCTTGCTTTTGCTGTCACGGAGTTCGGGCAGGTAAACATCTGCCAGAACATAAATGCCCCGTCTGTAGGCAGCGACGCAGCATTAGTTGTTCCTGCTCCTAACCCACCAACACCTGTGGCATTGAACGATTTGTCTGCGGTTGCTACCCCCAGGATAAAGTAATCAGTATCCTGTGTGGGGAGCCCGCCTGCTGTACTTCCTGTTGGCTCACCGTGCGTAAGCGTACCCAGACACCCTGTCGTAGTCAGCGCAGATGTAGAGTCCTGCCGATAGATCGTACCTTTTGCGGTATCGGCTGAGACTGTCGCTAAATCTGTTGTATACGAAGGAGCTGCCATTTTATGTAATAACCCTTGCCTGAGAGATTAGAGAATCGCCAGAATAATTAAAATCTATTTGCAGAGAAGCGTTATCAGACGATCGCAGGATCGTCTTACGAGTGAGGTTCTCGCCTGTGTAGTTAAACGACACAGCCAACAATGCCACCACCTTCGTGTCGTCTGCATACAAGGTAAAACCATCAAGAACATCTCCTGTGTATTCAAATTCTTTGAAGAACTCAGGGTTGGCCGTTGCGATAGCCAGCTCTAATTCCAGGCTGTTTATCCTACTGTCATCTCCTGATGTCAGGGTGAGATCCACCCATGCGGTACCAGTACACCAGTACGGCTTATTGTCTGCCGCCAACCGCAGGGTCGCCCCTGCCAAATCCGCACTTGCGGCAGGCAGGGAGGACACTACGGGAACTGTTTGTGGGCTTAATAACTTACCCAACTATCGAAACCGCAAATTGATCAGTGGTCGGGGCAACCGAGAACCGTAAGGTCACGGTGTTGGTTGTGGTCTTCTCTACATCGACGCCAACCTCATCCCAAGGAGTAGAGTTACGGTAAACAGAAACAGCGACTCCTCTGTTGCCAAGACTATGAGTAAGAACATACGAAGTTTCCGCCCCGTCTCCCACCAGGAACCCAATCCGCCGAGCAACATAGGTGTTTGCCGCGCCCAAAGCTACAGTCGGGTCAACCTTAACGCCGGTGCTGGACACGGACAAGCCGGAGGTGCCCCCGGTGTCTGGTTTTACAGAGAGGGTGTTCCCGAGCTTGTCTAAGCCGCTGCCTGCCGTAATCTGCCCGGCACCAGAGAATTGGGTGAAGGAAAGGCCAGTCGAGCCAAGGGTAATAGGATCATTCGTGGTCAGAACATACCCGGCGTCGGCACTTGCAGTGCCCTCAGAAACAAACACATACATGCCGGAGGACACCTTGGCGGTGGTGTTAGCATCAGTGGACCGAGATGCCGCCCCAGACGCAGCAACGACGTAGATACCATTCTGGCTCGCAGTGCTCTGATTTTTCAAGAGTACTCGATCGCCAGTAGCAACTACAACTTCGTCGATGGTAACTCCGTCAACCAAAGCAGAAGCGATTGTGATGTTCTCCGTGGAGGCAACCCGGACAGAATCCTTAATATCCAGGCCCTGTTTAACCGCGTCAACATAGCCTTTGTTCGCAGCGTCAGTGTCTTCTGTACACGTAGCCAACCCGGTGATCTTCTTGTTGTTCATTGCTACGTCAGCAGAAGGCGCAGCAAACGAATTTAATGTAGTAGCGGTAGTAGCGTAATCAGTTGCAGCGGTGTAGGCTGCCGTGCCCAAGGTGCCGCCGGTACCTATCGCGAGGGTAGAACCATCGGTGCCGGAAATCGTCAGTGTGTTGTTGACAGTGAAAGTTTTTGTATCGGCAATCGTCAACGTACCGGTGGAGGTAGAAACCGTCAAACCATTGACAGTAATACCGGCCAGGGCAAGCGCCCCACTGCCGCGGTTAAGGGCTACAGAAGTCGTACCAATATAGGTAACATCATCAGAGAACGCCAGGTTCTTTTCTGCTGATCCGTTATGGAACTTCAGCCGGTTACTGGCATTGTATACGTCGCCGCTGACTGCTGTGTTGTCCGCGCCAGCAGGCAGGTTCAAAGAGGCGGTTACTGTTGCGCTGGGGGTGGCGAGTGTCTGTTTGCCACTGAACGTGTTCGTGGCGCGAGTCGCGAGCTGTAGCCAGTCGGTGCCGTTGTAATAAGTGGGTTGGTTAATGCTGCCGGCAGTGTTGAGGTACAGTTGCCCGGTTGCGGGCGTTGCCGGAGGCGTAGCAAGGGACTGAAGTGCTACGTTTTGAAGTTCGTTTTTGTTGAGATCGATTGATGTTAGAAACTGTTTAGCCATGATAGGTTCCTCTTTGTTTTAGATTAGACGTGCAACCCCAGAAAAAATACCAGAGAAGGTTATAGTTAGAGAATTTGCATCTGTATGAATTATTGTACCTTCAACAGTTGTTCCTCCTGAATCCAATACTACTGCAACAGGATAACGACCTAAATTATGATTTATCACCCATTCACTTAAGGGAACGGCTTGCTCATGAACAAATCCGGCCAATCCTGGGACTATCTGTTTAGCTAACAATTATTCACCCCGATATACTATAAATTTGGCCTGGTATAGCCAATACTCGTCTTAATAAAATCAAATTTGTTTTATCCTAAATTGTCAGCAGTCCAGAATACTTCTATCCCGTATGTTTTATTGCCAACATTTGCCCATGCAATAACAGCCTTATCACCAGCGACAAACGGCACTGGATTATCAGGAACATAAATATAATCAGAAATAGAAGTCATATCCTGAAGGGCAAGAACAGCATCATAAGTAGCGCCAGCATTAGCATCAGTCGTAACGGTAAGATTGCCTGCGCCGCCTGCTTCACTAAGATGAACCTTAATTGCGATTAACCTAAAATTAATGCCGGGATCGATAGTTAATGATATTGCCCCAGTTTCTGCCGTTGATCTTTGTACTCTCATATTGATTCCCCTTAACTAATTATCAGCTATTGTTGACGCATTATATGCGTTGATACATAGACAGGCATCAACCGCCCCACCAGATTCATTCAAAACCCTAATTAAACAGGGTTTTATTGGAGTTAAAATTATTTCATCAGCAAATGTGCCTGCTGACCCACTGCGAGTCTGCCCTTGATGTATTCCTAAAATAGCGCATCCTTCTTTACAAATTGCACCGGTTAAATCAATGGTAGGGTTGCGCCAGGCAGTTCCACCGAATACAATGGAAGATCCCCACTTTTTATTCACAATTATAATCTCAGTACCTCCAGTACTCATTTCATTACTTGCCAATTCATAAACTAAAATTCTACCCTTTCCTCCTAATCGGTAGGAAATTGAAATATGCGGGTAATTGGTTCCGGTGGCTTTAATTACAACATCCAGTGTTGCATTATTAGCCACCACCACATTCGTACTTGACCCAGTCGAATCAATATTGAACATTACTCCCTGGTGAATACGAGAATGAGGGTCATCAGCATAAGGCTTCTTACTTGCAGAAAGAGATTGTACTTGTAGAGGGTTCGAGCGATTAATAACCCCAGAACTATCTTTAAGCTCTGCGCTTTCATTAAAAATAGTTGTCACTGACTAAGCCTCACTATTGCTTCGCCGGATGTATAATTACCTTCTTTAATTCCAGCCCTGTATACGACACCAGCTTCTGGCTCAAACCCAAACTCTTGTGCAACAATAGAGAACGATTTTACATCATACCAAGTATCGCCAGAATCAAATGAACGCTGAATAGTAACTACTCCTACAAATGTTCCAGAAATAGAGCAATTAAAATACCCTTTTAATTCAGCAGAATCAGTGAAAATATTAGAAGTAGAGATGGTTCTTTCGACTTTTTTAACTGGTCTATTGATTGCCATATCGTTCCTTTTCTACTACTGAAGAAAATATTGGGTTCATGATACTTTTGATGTATCTATCTTCTTTAACAAATTCAGGTTTTATAAAGAAGGATTTAATTCTATTTATTAAGTTTTTAATATACTCAATCATTGACGAATTTCTCATAAAGAGACTTATGGGAATATTCAAGCAGTTCTTTTTCTTTACACGCTTTCAGTCTACCTTGAATAATGTTTAACATCTTATGGCCGATATCAATTTTCTTCGTTTCATCATTAATCCATTTTACATTATTCTCTTCATTATGTGTAATTTGGAATTTCAGGTGTTCTTCTTCTGAAAATGATAATTCTTGAATCAAATTGTGATAACATCCATAAAGGGTTAAATCTACATCTCTAATATCCGGTAATACATTCAATAATATAATCCGGTCATAAACATTTAACTCAAAGTCCATTTACTTTTCTCCCATTCTTAATCCAAGTATCTTGTGTTACGTTCAGAGTCCCGATGTGAGCGTTTGTGCAACTGGTGTCAACAAAGATCTTGTATCCTAAATTTCTCACTTTAATGCAGAATCCAAAATCTTCACTGATAACTCCATTGTGATAAGGGTAATTCATCTCGAACCACTTATTTTTATCCATTCTTTTAAATACTTCTGTCTTAACCAATAAAGAAGCTGCGCCTACTGCATCAATTTGAACTAATTCGTTCTCTTCCCATTCGGTTATGTTTTTGAATCTGTTATTTTCTTCCTTGAACATAATCGGGTCATAGGGTTCTGACCGTCTAAAACTCAAGCCCGACACTATCTGTTTGTCGTGCTGCAATAATTTAGGAATAGTATCAGGGTGGTGGCGATGATCGGTGTCAAGGAACAGTACATGGCTAAATGAATCGTCTTTAAGAGCTGCATGAATTATCGAATTGCGTTGGTCGTCTACTCTGCCTCGGTTCCCGATTATTACGCTGTGTTGGGGTTTCTTTAATTCTATCCATGATTCGAAGAATTGGATATTGAGGAAGTCCCAATTACAGGGGAGACCGATGGCGATGTTTAATTCTCCCATTATAGAGGCCCGTTGATTGCTAGTTCGGGGAAGTTTAACTTATGCAGCAATCCTTCCCTTATAATGAATTTATCTCTATCTAATGCTGCATTCCGTGGAGAATTAAAACCTGCGGTAGTAAATACAACCTTGCCGTTATACATTATCCTTGCTTGAAAACTATCACTGCCTTTATGATAACTTACGCCACAATATCCACTAGAATTCGAATCTCTTAATAACCTTGAATTTAACGAATTTACTTGACAAGTAACAAACCTGCAATTCTCTGGGGAGTAAGGTCCATCATTGTCTTCCCTATCAATTTCTAATCCTTCTGAATATGCATTAACTTTACACCAACCGATAAATTTTTGTGGGTCATTCAACCATTCATCACATACATAAATACCACGACCGCCATAATCTTTGTACTGTTTTTGATTTTTATTATAACAACGTCTCTTGACACTCAACCAAAGACTATAAAACTTATCGATATTATTTCTTTGGGAGAACCCGTGTTTTGTATTTCTTTCTTTAATTTTTTCTAAATTAAAACAACCACAAGAATTCGTATGTCCTGAAGTTAAAGAATACAATAGAACCTCGACTTTTGTTTTATCAACGCAATTACATTCGCAAAGAAATCTCCGTCTTCCCCATTTATTTTTATCAATTTCTTCGACAATTTTTAATCTACCAAATTCTTGTCCAATTACTACATTAATTCTATTCTGCCCACCTCTCATAGTATTCCTCCTATGCTAATCCATTTAATAAAAATTGGGGAAAAAGATGGATTAAGTCTTCTTGTCAGGTTCGAATCCCTATCCCCAAAATAATATAATAATTTAAACTACTTATGCAGCGAACACGACTAACCCTTTTACAACATGAATATTTGTGACGGCTCCAGAACTGAAGTCAATACCGGCTGTCAGTCCTACGACATATGCGTCCGCAGAACAAGAAGTTCCAAGGTCTGCGCTCGCCCCAGTTAAAATTAATTTATCCGCTGAGGCATCCCAAGTGGCGTTGCTTGATGCAGTGTCACCATACATGATCACATCTACGCCGGAATCGTCAACGCCGAAGGATACACTTGCAGCAGTTCCTGCAACTTTCCGTTTAAAAATTAATTTTCCAGATTCCCACGTTGATTTTACATTTGTTACTGGCATAATAATCTCCTTCTCCGTACCGGCTTTTATTCCGGTTTAAGGAAGCGGTTCCCCCTATTAAATTATTTTAAAACACTTTAAGTTTTCTTTTTCGGCCTTCCCGCTTTCTTCTTAGGCGGAGACTGAATCATTTTGTTCATCGGTGTCTCATGAATCATTTTATCTACTTCAGGGGCATCGATACTCTTTTGCTCTTCTTGTTGCTCTTTCTTCAATTCTGGTTCTTGCGTTTGTTTTACTGGTTTAGCGGTAGACGTTGCATCTACAATTTCGGCTACTCCTCTTTGGACTAATTCAAGAGCCTTTTGCTTGATAATAGTAAAGGTGTCCGGGGGGACGCGCCCGAGCCATTCACCTTTTACCATTCTTACTTTTAAATATTCCATTTGTTCTCCCGGTTAATGGATTTAATTGATTTTAGTGGAGGCGGGATCGGGACTTGAACCCGAATATTTAGGATATGAGCCTAAAAAGTTAACCATTACTATATCCCGCTTAAAATTGGGGCATATTTCAGCCCCGTAATTTCCGCTATGTTTTATCCCTTAACCCTTTAAAAGATTAAGGAATAAGGGTTAAACGATTGCGGTAGGGGTAGAAGTCCCAGCAATAGTCCGAGGAGCAGACATAATACAAGCAACACTACCGGAAACTGGAGAATCAGTCCCTTCAGTTACAGTAAGGCGGGCGAACTTGTCAGTGCCACTAAGTTCAGAAGCATTAACTTCCACCACCACCATACTCCCGGCCCCAGCGGCAGTCGTATAGCCTACAGCCGTGGCCGCAGTAACTGCCCCAAGGGTATCGCCAGAACTCGCTACCGCGTAAACAAACGGGATGGCGGTTGCAGTGCCAGGGGCAGTAGTGTCACAACTATCAACAGTGATCGTTGCGGTGCCAGTAGCGCCTACTCCACGGGAGATAACCCAAGTCGCTCTCTCAAAGTTAGAGAGATTCACGATATCGGTTGAAAATCCACCTTCATAGAGATCATCCATTGCAGCACCAGTAGGCATTGCGTTAACAAAATGTACTTCTTCAATCAGTCTTCCACTCATGATTTTATTCCTCCGTTATTTTTTATTGTGAACGTGCAGCAAACCAAAAACTACTACTTGAATTAAACCATCTTTGCCAAATTTCTCTGTTGTGGTTAGTTTTACCATGACAACTAGAGCATAAAGTTATTAAATTATCATCATCCGAATCGGTCTTTATATAATTTTTATGATGAATAACTAAAAATATTTTCTTGTTCCCTTTTCTTCCACAAAGTTGGCAACGAAAGTTGTCTCGTTTCTTTATCTTCTTTTTAAGTCTTTTATTAAAACTAGGAGAATATTCACCAAAAGATATTCCTCCTAACCAAGTTGAAGATCCTTCACCAGTTTTACCAATTGACAAGCATTCATCAGAACAGTAAAATTTAGAGTGCCTTTCTGACACTGCTTTTGTTACCATTTTCCCCTTTTCGCATACAGAACATTTTACTTCTACTTGCGAAAAATTAGGATGATTCTCTCCTTGCCAATTTAAATGTTGCCAATTGTGTAAACACTTCCTATAACAAAAACAATTTTCTTTATTCTCTAAATCTTCCGGCCTAACAAAAATAATTTCATTACAATTTATGCAATTTGTTTCTACTTTATTCCTGATATGATTTAAATAACACTTCCTAGAACAAAAACTTCCGTTTGTCTTTTTGTGTTCGTACTCTTTTCTTTTAAAATCACTACCGCACCCATCACAGGTAAGTGTCACATTTTTATATGATGATAAACATTTACGACTACAGCAGAATCTTTTATTTTTACGCTTATCATATCTTGACTTGTGAATCATAAATACTGTTTCACAATTTTCACAAATTACTTCTACTTGTTTAAACTTATCATTATTCCTACAAGTAGTATTGCAATAAAATCTTTTTGTTTTATTGGCGTTGTATGCCCGTTCAGTAATAATCTTTGGTTTGCCGCACGTTTCACATTTTACTTCAATTTTATTCGCTCTTTTACCCATACATACATACTCCCACTATAATCCCGTATGATAATCAGTGCGGAAGTCAATCGGGAGATATTGACTTATCGGGTGCCCCCTATCCGCACTAAAGTTTAACTAATCTTACCGAGCCTCAAGAGTTACAATCGGGGAGATTGTAGTTGCTGTGGATTGAGGAGGTGTGACTGCTGATTTCCAGGCGCAACTTCCGTCCATTCTGAAAACGAATTTATACGCTGTTTGGTCTGCGTCGAATTTTAGATGCACAGATGAACTATAAACACCATTTGCTTCTGCGCCAGCTTTAATTGCAACATAATACTGACTCCAATCTACAAGAATGATATCACCAGCAGAAGAAAGTGCAGAACAATGCTTGTTATATACAACTGGAAGACCCATCAAAGTATCAAATGGGCGACCGGCGGCCCCATTAGCCGGGAGCCAGACAGGAATTCCGCCTGTTCCTACGGCCATGGACATAGTGGCAAGGGTCGGGAGGCAAGCAGGATTTACCATCCAGATAGCATTTACCTTATCATTAATACGGGTGTACATATTAAGGATATTCTCGAAGAGAATAGTATTTGCGCCCTGCCCAGTTTCCTTAGAAACGGTAACAAGAGCAGCAGAATTTAAGATCCCTTGCGGCTTACCAGCACCTGAGCCACGAATTAGAGCATCATTCATCTCAAAAGTCAAGGCGTCACGGAAAGAATCACGAAGAATAACTTCCATGGAAGCAGGGCTATCAGAGATCATTTCGTCAGTAACGAAAGCCATCAGGCCGAGTTTCTTCAGAGAAAGCCGGAGCTTACCGAACTTCATAGAGCTACCAGTGTGGGTGTCCTCTTCGTCCATCCAGGTGGCCTGAACATTACCATAAGTCTTGCCGGAACTCTCATCAAAGCCATTTACATAAGGCATTTCGATGGTGTTACGCTGAAGGGGGACCTTCCGAGTCCGACCGAATGCAAGGTCTTCCTGCATAACGGGACGCAGGAGATCAGAACTCCACTCAGGCGGGATAAGATAAGCACCAGCTTCGTTATCAGTAACATTCTGAGACGGAGAACCAGCAGCTTTGGTTTCCCACTTCTTCAACTCTTCAGAAACATTGCCGCGATTAGCCTTATAAACGTGAACACCGAAGTTGCTCAAAGTTTTAAAGCCAGCAGTGGGGTCTTTGTCAATAGGGTCAGCACCCACCTGAATCCGCTGTTCAATCGGCTCAACAGCCGCCTTGATCTTAGCGTCAATTTCAGTAGCAAGTGCTTCCTTAAACTTAGCAACAGCCTCATCCACAACGCCAACCGCGCCCTTCGCAATTACTTCATTCAATTCTTCAACGGTCATAGTTTTCTTTTCAGTATCCATTATTTAAATCTCCTTTATCTCTTTGTTCGTTTGTTTAGATCGCCTAACATCTCTTAAATGTCTCCAGCGAAAATTTTCCTTGACGGAATGCTATTTTTATCGTATTGTTAAAATGGGAGGGTATACTCAGTCTTCCTCCCATTTTAAAATTAAACTATGTTATTCAAACTCAATAATACCTTTAGCCATTTTAATTCTGTCTTCTACTATTTCACTGATATTAATTTTACTGAATACTTCTTTTAAATTCTTAGTAAAAATATCCTGTACCTGTTCAGGAGTAAAATTTAATTCGGTTTCTTTTTTAGTTGAAGTTAAAAATTCTACCATTTTAGTTTCAGGCATTTGGATTTCTAATCCTTTCTTCTTATTACTTCTTACATCGATAATTAATTGCCGTTGTGCTTTCATTTGATCTAAAGATTTAACAAGCGCCTCGTCGATAGAAATGTTTAGATCTTCAGCAATCATCTTTGCAAATTCCACTAATTCTTTTAAATGAGAACCAGAATATCCAGCAGTCTCTTCCGCAAATTTCTCTATTATTACCTTATCGGCATAATCAACAAAAAACTTTAATAATTTAATTCTATTTTCTTTATTTGGTAAAGAAAAATTTATAATATGGTGAAATCTACCTGGGCGATCAATCAATGCTTCTGGCATTTGCTCAGGAAAATTTGAAGTTAAGACAGTTAAAACGCCTTTATTGTCTCTAATCCCATCCATTTCAGTTTTGAGAAGATCAATCGTATAATCTTTCAACCAAGTATCAATATCTTCAAGAAAAAATACAGAAGGAGCAAGATCCCTTGCCATTTCAAAACCAAGAGCTAATGCACCAGCAGCCCCATATCTAAAATCTTTAGAAGATGCCCAAATAAAAGTAGTATCAGGCTGATTCATCAATACCTTACCAGTCATCGTCTTGCCTGTCCCTGGGGGGCCGATAAGCATAATCCCTCTACTGGGGGAAGTCTTAGTAAGTCTATCAATGCTACCTTTGACTTTATTCTTCGCTTCTTCATCAGGGAAAATTACATCATCCCAACCAATTTCTTTTTTATCAAGAAATTCTCCCATAATAGAGAATTTTTCACCTTTCAGTAGATTGTTTTCTTTTACCCACTGAATGGCATCCATAGCAAATGATTTATTTAGTTCAATATTTTTATCGGTAGTATAAATATTAATCCCATACCCACCCCAATCTGGTTCAATCTGGAATACAAATCTTTCACCAGAATCTGCTTTATAAAACTGTGTCCCTTGAGTTAAGAATTCTTCTGATCTTTTTGAATTCAACTGGATAACTGAATGGCGAAGAGGAATTTCCCCACCATTTCCATACAAATTCCTCTGATCTAATAATTCGTGTTTAGTTAGTGAATTTCTAAAGCCAGATAAATAATTACCTTTCATTGCGCTAGGGATAAAGAAATCAGTAACAAACATATTCTTGATTTTGCAATTCAGGAATTTACAGAAGACCTTTAGTTCAAAACCAGCAGGTTCAGTTCTTACTGAAGTAATATCAAATTCTTCTTCGCCATACTGTTTTGAGATAATTTTCTTATCTTCATCAGAAATATCTTTAATCTTGCAAGATTTCAGAATATTTGTTATTCTATCTACTTCTTCTTGAGTAACCTTTTCTACAGTCGCTACTGATTCAATACTCTCTTCTTTTTGAACTTCTAAGATAATATCATTGATTTCTTTTTTAATGCTTTTAACTTCGTCTGTCGCTTTTTCTTCGACGACATCAATAGTTTCTGGTTCAGCTACTTCTCCGATTTTCTCTATTTCATTAATAATTTCAAGGTCTAAACCTTTTTCTTCGGCGTCTTCAAGGACTTCCACATTTACTATTTTTTCAATTGGTTCAGCATCTTCGACAGTCTCAGTCTCTACTACTGGTTTAGCATCGACAACTTCTTCAATCGTTTCTGATTTTTCTTCTACTGCACCTTCGTTTTCTACGGTTTCCTGAACCTCTTGTACCTCTTCGATTACTTCTTCTGGTTCATCAAGTGATTTTTCACTGAGGTTAATAAATCCGATTACTTTTGCTTTATCTTCCATTGGGAAATCCGGTAGAGAATCCGGCTGGGTGGAGAGGAGTTCGATATATTCTGGGGAGGATTTAGCGTCTTCTGCGAAATCCATTACACACTTAGTCTTAATCATGCCAGAAGCAGATCGTTCCACCAGCGCATTCATGTGATCAGGGACAACTGCTGCGCTTACCTCAAACAATTCCACTTTCTTGTAAACCCGATTAGGCAATTTTCCATTCCTATTATATTTAATAATATCTGCTTCTTTAAAATCTTCCCTTTCGAGATAGTCAAACGCACGGAAGCCCACAGAGAACGCATTGAGCACCCCATCCCGGTACAGCTCATAGAATTCTTGTCCTTCCAAAGTTGAAGCGAACTTAACCTTGAATTTTAAGCCTTGTCCCGGAATTACCCGTGCCCAAAGTGCTTTACCGATAGGAGGCCTGTCATATTGATGGAACGCGGGGATAACCGGATTTTTCAAAAAGTTCTCTAAATCCCAAGCTTCGTCTTCGATAAGGTCGCCTGACCTGTCAATGGAGTCTGACTTATTTGCCCATGCAACTACTGATTTCTCTTCGTCATTCACTTCCTTTTTAAAGCAAGTGGCGAACATTTTATTTTCAATCATTATTTTATTCCTCCTTGTTCTCGTCTTTATCTTCTTTCTCTACTTTTCTTATTTCAACTTCTCCGTACAATTCTTCGGTTTCCAGTTCGTCATCTTTTATAATAAGTTTTCCATCTTTATCTTCTTTAAATTTAAGAATATATCCCAATTCTTCATCAGCAGTCCTACAATAATTTACTTTAATTCCATTCAAAAATGCCGTATATTTGTAAGCCTTTGGTGTATAACCAATATCATCTTGATTTACTGATGCTCTCATTTTAAGCCTCAAATTGTCCTAATTTATAATCCTTCTTCTCGTCCGTGTGCAGGCAAATACCTTTTATAATAATTGGTTTATATTCATAACTTTTATTAAAATCATATTTAATGTTATTCGAACAATTTTCACATGCCTTTGGATTTGTATAAGGTAGAGTGCAATTACATGTTCTCATTTTATTCCTCCCAACTGACCCACTCTTTATTAGTTAATTCTTTATCTTCAATTCTAATAGGCAGATTAAATGTAATACCATGAACAGGGTGTGTAATAAAGAAATTTTGGGTAGGTGGTTCAAATGGATAATTCCCCTTCGCTGCATATTCACTAAATCCAACCAATGAACCGTTGCATATACACCGTTGAGCAAATGTCATAGATTGATGGAAGTGCCCAATCAATAATACATCGTAATCTGCATTCATTGACCTAGCAGAAGAGCGTTTCTTCATGTCACCGCGCAAAATCGGTCCAAGCGCGCCGAGGATTCCGTTTCCACCGGAAAATTGCGAACCATGTGTGATTCTATAAGTGTAATCGTACACCTTATATTGAGCATCTTCACCATCTGCAATTAAAAATTTAATTCTTTTGTCATTTTCAAAGAACTTAGCAAGGAGTTGATATTGAAGCCAGTCCATTGAATCGTATGCGTACCCCTTCGCTCTCGGTTTAAGAGTCAATCGCCCATGATTCCCGGCTACACAGGGAACAAATACCTTCCCAAATGAATCAGCTAATTTTTTAATTGCTTCAATCATTGCATCTAAAAGTTCAAGGCTCACTTGTAATACTTCTTTTTCACCTGTTATCTTCAATTCGTCATGAATGAGTCCAGTGCTGAGGTCACCAAGTAGAGGGACAATGATCCCTGGATACTTAGCATTAGCTATATGATTAAATGATAAATCAATAGCTTTATCAACCACTACTTGCAATCTATGTTTAGCAATTTCAATATTGTATTTATTTACTCCGAATATCTGGTCAGGATCAACCACCTCTCCAAAATGCAGGTCGCTAATACATAAAGTAGGTACTCCAATCGTCCCATCATTAAAATTTGACTCTTTACTTAGCCATTCTGGGATGATATGATTGGAATCTTTTAAATTGAGAATAAATCTCTTTATATATTCAGCGGAAACGCTATTTTTATTTGCTTCCACTAATTCTTTTCTTAAGTCCTGGATTTGTGATTTAAGGATAAGTGTTTCGTTACCATTTTCTGATTGTACTTTAAAAATTTCTTTGTATCTTGTGTTGTTTTTAGCCCGCCTCAAGTGGTTGCGTACTGTTGTTCTGGGAAGGTTAAGCTCCCTGGCTGTTGCTCTGGCGTTTTTATCCAGTTTCAGGAATGTTTCAACAATCAATTCTTGGATCTCTTGTGATTCTGTAGTCAAAATTTTTCTCCCTTAATTATGACTTATTAAAGCAATCTTTATGGGTATGATGTGAGCGACAGACTAAAATCTGGTGGCTCATATTATCCGCTTCATTTAAATATAAAGAAACCATTAAATTATGATGAATAAATAAGTCTTTCTGATCAAATTCTACACCGCAAACTTCACAAAAATTATACCCAAACTCATCTAATTGCAATTGGAGCAACATTTCTCTATTCAAATCCTGATTACACCTAGCTTGTATTATAAGATCTCTCTGCGATTTTGGCAGAAATTTTGCTTTAAAAACATCACACTCCTGCTTACATTTTTGTGAATCATATAAGTGACATTCTTTCCCATCACTAGTATTAAGTGATGTTATCCTGTTACTTACTTCCCTTACTGTAGGATAAAAATATTTACCACATTTAAAACATTTACATAACATGAAGCCATGCTCATTTTCAATTGGAGACTCCTCAACTGTTAACCTGTCAGCAAACGTTTTAAATAACGCCTTGCCATTAGCATATTTTTTCTTTTTTAAAACCAATTCGTCTTTATTTTCAATTCTATATTTCTTATTATATTCCGATTTTTTATCTTTATTGACCTCGTATAACTTACGCGCCGCCAATAATTTCTTCTCTCTGTTTCTATAATACGAAAGTCTTTCCTTTTCCCTTATTCTGTCTCTATTTAATTCTCTCTTTTCCTTACTTTTCTTAGAAATATATTCCTTATTCTTTTTAGTGTAATTCCTTTGTCTTTCTTTTATATATTCTGAATTTTCTAAATATACTTCTTTGCTTTTCTTCAAAAATATTTCTCTATTATTTTCATAATATTTTCTTTTATTTTTAGAACAACATTCTTTGCAGTCAGTCCTCCTCCCATCACTAGAACCTTCTCTTCTGTAAAACTCTCTTAACTCCTTTTCTTCTCCACATTTTGTACAAACTTTCGTTTCTTCCATTTTAATACCTCCGATAGGTATCCCGAGTTAAATTATTAGCACAGAAATGAGACTCGGATTTTCTCACTTGTCGGGGATCAGCCTATCTGTGCTAAACTATTATCTATTTAAAATTTCCTTCATCTTCTCAGGTGACGATACAACATTCCCTTCGCCTGTGCCTTCGGCAATACTAGCTAAAAGGCCAGATGGGGTTGTAAAGTTAACTGGGATAAAAGGCTGTTTAAACACGCCACCAAGTTCAGGTAATCCAAGTTTATCTCTTTCTTCGTCTACTGAAGTGATTGAGGTTTGGATGTGTTTTACGCTTTGATTCAACTCGAACAATTTATCAGATGGTATACAATTATCATAAGCGACGAAAAGCTTTTCGTCATAACGCCAAATCATCTTCTCATTTAGTTTTTCTTCAATCCTTCTAAGCCTTGGCTGAATAGTAAACTGCATAAATGTCGCAATGGCAGCATCAGCATTGTTCCTATTGGCCTCTGAGCTGTACATACCCAATGCTTGCCCAAACGCATTAAGCACAGCCTCTTTGATCCTGTCGCGCCCTCCTAGGTATGACATATCCTTTGGAGAATTGTTCGTGAAAGGTTTGTACTTCAACCCATGATCAAGGAGGGGCATAGAACCACCTTTTGACGCACCGCCTAACATTTGTTTGATCTCAATTTTCAGACGTTCAAACTCATGGTCTCCTAACTCGGAATCAGTTTCAAAAACACCATTTAGATTATTTCCCCCATTCCTGAAAATCGCGGCCTCATATTCATTAATGGATTTAGCTAATCCATATTCTTCCGCGATACTAGTGACGGGGCTACTTCCATAATATTGATTCTTTGGGTTGGGCATTTTAAAATGGATAATTGAGCGTTCTGATAAATCAATCTCTTCTGTACTTTTTATATACTTGTACCCAGATATAAACTTCTTAGCATCTGGCATTATTTTACAATTTTGAGGGGGGATCAACCAAATCTCCCTTGGGACCCCAAATTTATCCTCTAATATATGCCAGAAAGCGTTTCCTGTCAACTCCTGATACAGCTGAGTCATTTCGAACAAATCAAAGGAATTTACAAATGGGTTTACATTTGTTTTCAGATCTAAAAACGGATGGTCAAGCACCTCTTCGAAGGATGATGCCTTTCTAATAGCAGGAATATTGTTCAGGAATGGATTTTCTCTTATGAATCTTTCCTGTTTTATGTCAACTGCTTTCGTTTGTACTCGTTTTACCCTTTGGCTTTTGTTGTTCTTCGCAACATAAAGTCTCAATGGTGTATTCGCTACAGTCGAAGCATTCTTATTCGATGCTACATAAATCCACGACCTGTAGCTGTTTATCATTGCATAAAAATCTTCATCACTATGCAACTCTCTCCCATATTGATAGGGATACAGGTAAGGAAGCAAAGCCCCCTTCCTCTTTCCCCCGGCAGCCTTTAACTGTACTTCATATGAAAATGGATTAGCCATATGTTATCCTTCGATTGTATTTGGTATAATTTGAGTATTGTTGATTCTATCTTTAGCTATATTAAAATAGGTTAAATCTTTTTCTATTCCTATAAATTTTCTACTTAAGTTTTTACATGCTACGCCTGTTGTGCCACTGCCCATTGTAAAATCTAATACGGTTTCTGATTCATTTGTATAAGTTTTAATTAAGTATTCCATTAATGCTACTGGTTTTTGGGTGGGGTGAATAGTCTTACCTTCGCTTTTTATTTCTATTACACAAGTGGGATAATTTTCATTTTTACATGTATATCCAGAAGTATGGTTAGTTTGTGATTCTCTATGATATTTAAGATCGCTTGTGTTCTTGTTTTGTTTAACAATCGTAGTTCCTGGCCTTATTCCTTGAGGATTATAATTCATTCTCTTTTCCCCGGCTTGCAATAAGTGTCCAATAATTCCCTTAGAAAATACACAAATATTCTCGGTTATTTTTAATGGCATATTAGGAGCATGTGGAAAATTACTCCCTTTGCTTTTCTTCCACACCCAATCATATTTGTACATTTTTATATTACTCATCCGTAATGCACTACTAAACGGTTCACTGCCGAACAATACAATAGCACCATTAGGTTTAATAACCCTCTTTAGCTGCTCCCACATAGCCTCAAACGGGATAACTGAATCCCATTTACAAGCAGTAGTCCCGTAAGGAGGATCGGTGATAATAGCATCTACACTCCCATCAGGAATGCCTTTCATTACTTCTAAACAATCACCTTGATATAGATTTATCATTTACTGTTCCATGATTTTCTTAAATTGATTAAATCTATTACGGACAAAATCTTCGTGCATTATTTTCTCATTCCAAATTTTACTTTCAATATCATAATATTCGCAAACAACCGATATTTTATCTTCGTTGTAATTTAAAGAGCATTCGCCGTATTCGTTCTGGCAGAAGTCTTTGATATAAAAATTTATTCCTTCATATACAAACATTAACCCTTTAGGGAATTCCATTTCAAGTCGTTTAGCGAAGAAATAAAAGTTATCTTCTTTGTTGTTCAGGAGGATAGTTAAATTAAAAGTTAAGTAGTTAAATACTTTAATTAACCTTTGTGTTATAAGTTGGAGTGGTTTTAATAACTTGTTTGTTATATTTGTTAAGTTTTTGGTTTTCAATCGATCATCCTTATGTGTGGAACGGCTGGGGAGTAGAAACACATTCTTAAAGCGGCAAATTTATCATCACTTTTGCCGCTTAATTTCTTCTTAATCGTTTTTTTATCACTTACTTTGATTTTGCCAGAATTAGGATCTTCTTTATAGTCATAACATAACATCTGTTCCTTCAATTCTGCATCTTCAGGTAACATAGCTGCTGGTTCTTTTTTTAACCATTCAGCCACCGCCCATGCAAGTTCATCCCTTGTCAGGGCCAGCTTTCCAAATTCACACTTTTTATTACTTGGAGAACTGACATATACCTTTCTAATGTTGAAATGAAGTCTCTTCATTTCTTTGTGACACATAGGACATTGAAATATTGTAGTATCAAGATAGGTTTTATTAACTCCTTCGCAACTAATATTTTCACACTGCCAATAAAACATTGAGCTTACTTTCGGCGGAATAGCTGCACCGATACCATCTGCCTCAACCTGCGCCTGTAATGCATTAAGATCACAATAAGTTTGAGCTAATCTATCCGCAGATCTATCAAGATTTATCCCAGACCACGGAATAAAACTAGAAACAAAATTTCCATATTTTATTGCAATACACGAGTCATCTGCGCCTTCATCTGCGACATCCATCCCGAGTATGGGTCTAATTCCATTTGTTGCCTGATCGCCATATTGCGCTTTATACAATTTCCATCTTGTAAACGCATTATCAATGTCAACTTCATTAAATAGTGCATTTTGACTAGCGGCAGGGTATCGACCTAGTGTAATCGTTGCAAATTGAGAATCTTTTATTCTTCTCCATCCTCCCTCCAATGGTGGGTAAATTTTACCTGAGCTTGAAACACCTACAGCGCCTACTAGGCAAGATGGAACTTCAAAACAATTAATCTCATCGGGTTCTTCATCTTCTCTAACTGGAACAGTCCATTCCATAATACGTTGAATCGTTTTATCCCGGCTAACTGCCCCATGTATTACTTCTTCACCAGTGACAACATTCGGGTGATTCAGTGCATTTAAATGAACTATATGTCCTAATTTATCTTTCCAAACCTTATAAGTATAACCAGATTTTTGGCGGGGGTTATATAACATTAAAAGACGAACGTGACTACCGCTAAGGCAGCCGTCAATCGCTTCAAAAATTTCATCGGGACACCCGTCAGCCTCATCTACTATGTACAGTTGGTATTTGGCGTGCTTGCCGCTGAAGGACGCTTTTCTGCGTTCTGGGGTTCCAGATGTAGGTATTGCCTTCCCGATTAAAAAATGTTTTAAATTTATATCATCGTCATCATCCTTTGCATTAACATCATCAGTTATTTTTAACGTAGTCAATACATGATTTTTAAATAATGATTTTTTATACCTATAAAAAACATTTGCTATTTCACTAAACAACCCCTGTTTTAAATTTTCTTCTGGTGGAGCCGCAGCACAAATTACCTGAGAATCAGGGAAGCATAAATAAAACCAAGCTGCCAAATGAGAAGCGATAAATGTTTTGCCAGTCCCATTCGATGACATAGCCAAGGTAATTTTATTGTCCTTTACACTATTTGCCACCCGAATTAAATCATCATATAAATTTTTAACACCTAATTCTTTTTCTAAAAATTCAATCGGATTTTCTTGGTATTTTTTTAAGTCTCCATGGAGTAAATTAGCTACTTGGTCTTCTCCAAATGCACTTATTAAATAATCTAATGCTTGATCGTCTAAATTTGTCATTAACAACCTTTATGTTCATGGCATTCATCACATACTATTATTTGATGGCTCATATCATCAGCCATTGTATGGTCTTTGCCAACCATTATGTTGTGATGGATGATTAATTCTTCTCGCGGAAGAGGCCTGCCGCATTTTTCACAGTAGGTATAGCCAAATTCGTCTTCTTGGTTATCCAGTAATGCTTTGCGATTAATGGGCTGGTTGCAACGTGCTCTTTTTGTTATATTCCTCAATTCTCTTGGCGTTGTTCTTGCTCTGTATACGCCACACGATAATTTATGCTCATCACAACAATATAAATGAATTTCTTTCCCATCGTTATTATTATTTAACGAATTAAGTCTATTTGATACCTGTCCGTTATTTGGGATAAAATACTCTTTGCAATGATAACATCTACACATAATAAATCCGTTTTCATCGCAAATTGGCTCCTCATCAATTGTTAATTTATTTTTATATGTTTCATAAAGAGCTGAGCTATTCCTATATTTTTTAGATCTCTATAGCACATATTCCTTGTTATTTTCGTAATATTTTTTACCTCTTTCTTGGAATAAACTTTTATTCTCTTCTCTTCTCTTCTCTTCTAATTTTTTCATCACTTAATATCTTATCTCTATTTTTCTCGTACCACTTCTTACCGCCTATTTTATGCTTTTCTTTATTATTTTCGTAATATTTTTTACCGCTATCAGACTTATGAACATTTGGAGAACTTTTTAAATAAATTTGTCTACATTCTTTACATAAAGTGTCCTTTCCAAATTTACAGCCTTTATGATTGACAAAAGCATCTAATTCCTTTTCTTCACCACAAACTCTGCACTTCTTCGTTTTAATCTCTTCCATCTACGCCTCCTTCAAGCGTTCCTTATTACTAAAAGTGGAAATAGAGCAAGGATTTCTCTACTTGTCGGGTGCCCCCTATCCACTACACCATACACCTACCAAATCTACCTATAATTCACAACTAAATGAATTCCATTCTTCACCGCAACTTGACACCACAACGCCTCATCAGCAGTCTTATGACCACCCTGGCACTCACACAATCGCTCAGTTCTATCTTCAGTACAGAAGAACGATCTAAAATAATCCCCAATCTTACAAGTGGAAATAATATAATCCATCATTTCTTTTGACCTATTCTCTTCGCCATCCCAACGCGAATATTTTCTTGAATTTCAGGAGGCAACAAAGCACAGAACTGCTTAAAATCAACAGGCAACGTCCTTTCTGAATCCTTATCAAACATCCCAAGCGTCTTAGACAAAGCATCTAATGCTACAGTCTTCCCGATAAGTTTATATCCCTTTATATTTCCTCTGCGGTCATAGACAATATCCTGAATTGCCGCTGCGTGTTCTCTGTCCAGTAGATGAATCGGGATTAGCTTCCCTTCTTCGTCATAATAATTTGCAAAATTGCTATATCCAACGTGTGCGTATTCAGCTAGGACTCTTTCTTGGGTAATTTGTAATTTTTTGGTGATTTTCTTCTGGAGGCGTTCAATTTCTTTCTGAACAAGTCGATTGGCTAAGAGTCTAGCTCCAAATACTTGAGCATTCCAAGGAGGATATCCTACTGCTCTTGCGGCTTTTTCACCGCTATAGGTACTTACGTATTCAGCGCAAAATCTTTGAACTCTAACTGGAAGATCTTCATCTTCTTTGATCGTAGCTAATTCTTTCAAGGCTGAATTATACTCATCAACGCTAAAATCAGCATTTTGCACTAATTCAAGCGAATCCTGCATAAATCGTTCTTTTTCTTCTGAGTTCATAGTTATTTACTGGAATTCTTCAAGTATTTCGTCTAAATATTCAATAAATTCAGTAATTTGATCGTTTTTTATCGCAATTATCGCCTCTGATTCAGGGAAAAATTCAATAAAATCATCGTTATTACTCAGTTCATCTTGCAGTGAATATTTAACTTCTTTTAGTCTTTCAATTATTTCTTGCATTTTAGTTTATTTTAGGCCTCTTTAGTCTTAAATTTCCTTATCGGCATAATTAAGTAAAAACTTTAATTATTTTATTCAATAACCTCTTTACCTTTCCAATACTTGTCGATTTGTTCAAGTGCTTTATCGTCTTCTTGTTTATATTTTTGTATTTTACTATATCTATCCCTCAATTCTTTTGTTTTCTTATTATCTTGTTTGTGATTACGTTTTTTACCTTTACTGAATAAATCATCTTCGTTGAATTTTGTTGTGCTCATTTCCTTTCCTGCTTAATATTTAATATTCAAGTAATCCAGAACCTCTTTTGCATTTAATTTATTAATAATAAAGTCGTATTGTTGAGGGTGTGTTCTTTTCATCCTCTCAAACCTATTTTCGCCTTTTTCAAGATGAACCCCAAACATGCAAAACATACAACCTGTTCTCTTTTCACCGGTGGTAATTAAATTCCCATTTTCATCTTTTACTATATCTCCATAAACAGATGGAATTTTAATATCATATTTAATAATATACTCAAGAACGTCTTGTTCATCCCAGTACGACATAGGGTTAGATATTGGGCTTTTTAATTCGTAAGCATTACATTGTTGATTTTTAAGTGCAAATTCTCTTTGCCCCCCCTCAGAAATCATTTGTCCTGTTATTGGGTGAAGCCCTAATTCTTTGTGGATTCTTTTCATCGGTTCTTTTTTAATATAATTACAACAACTATCAGAAATCTTAAAAGGGGCATCGGCCAATTTTAACCACTTCTTTGGTAACTTGAATGATGGGCAATAAACTCCTTTTTTATTATATCCCGTTATTCTTAAATTACAGGTGTCTTGATTCCCTTCATGTGAGTTTTGTAAATCGGAAATACCTCTTGCTACTTTTTTACTTATTACAGGGTAGCCTTTGTTTTCTAAAACCCATTTAAAATTTTTCTTAGGGCGAACCATGATAATATTATCAAATGATTTTACGTGGGCAACTACTTCAGGGTATTCTAGGCCAGTGTTCGAGAACAAGCCAATAATATCTGGATGAACAGAACGGGCCAAATGCATTAATACAGTGCTGTCTTTCCCTCCAGAAAAGGAAACACATACTTTTCCGTCCCATGCTTCGTACCAACAGCGAATCAATTCTTTACTATATTCAATTTTATCTTGCGATGAGTCAAATGTTTTCATAATGCTCCAGTATTTAGTTAATTTTACTGCTTACTGAGTTTTCTAGCTGAGACGGTCCTAGTTTTTACTTGTTCGACCCAAGCAGGAATTTCTTGTATTGACACTCCATTAGGAGTTTTAGCATAAGCAAGGGCATATCTCACATCCTCTTGTGTTAATCCAGTATGGGCTAATTCGGAACCCCATTTCCATTGCCAAAAATATTTCTTTATACGTAGATATGATAGAATTGGGGCAACTATTGTAGTTGCTATAACTACGCCAATAGCAGAAAAACATATCGACCACCAAATCACTACACCAGTCCAATAGAAAATGTTTTCAACCATGTGTTACTCCGTTTATTTAGTTTTAACTGCGTTACAGCATAATATAATCATGTTTATCAATTTGTCAAGTGATTAACATATCTTATCGGCGCGGAACCGGAATAACTTTAACAATTTTATTTAGTACAACAAGGAATATAAAATAGTTGAAACAAAATCATTGAAAATAGTAGCACACGATGCGTAGCATCGTCACTTGGTTGCGCTAGCAACCAACGCTATGGTTATGGTGTAATATTGTACTTGTGTTTGGTTGTGTTACGTGTTAAATTATGCGTGTTACGATTTTGAATTTCGTGCTATTGCGTATATGCTTTTTTATGTAAATAAAAAGCATGCTCGTAGAATAAAGTATAAAAGACTTACTACATTAAAAGTTTATTGAATACGGTAGTAACCATTATCTATAGTCGAAATACTGTTGTTTTCTATAGTTTCCAGATAATTTTTGTAAAAGTTTACATTGCCACTTGACAAATTTAACTATAGTTCTTACTATATGAGTCTACAGCAGTTAATCACAATAAACAGATAAAGGAGAGAATGTGGAAGAATTAAAAATTAGCAAAAGGCCAAAAATTTTATGTTGCCCGACAGAATTACTTTTCAACCCGAACATCCCGGAAAGTGCCAAGTCTCTGTTTGGCATATTTTATCTTTATAAGAATAAAGAAAGTTGTTGGGCCAATAATGCTTTTCTAGGACTAATGGCCTGCCAAGAAGAAAGAACTGTAACTAGGAATATAAAAATATTGAATGATTGGGGATATATAAAAATATTAAATCAAGGCAAAACTAATAAAAGGCGTATTAAAATTAATAATTATGAATACATATACAGTCAACTTTCTGATTTCATTTATAATAATCGGAGAAATCCTGATAAACTTGGAATGAAAAAAATAAAGGAAATGTTTATCGATGCTAGAAATAAAAGTTTAGAGAATAAAGAAGATGAGTAAATATTTTACAGAACAGGAACGTGTTGATTTTTATAAATCCGAAAAGTGGAAATCAATAAAATTAAATTTATTTAATATAAG
>Ga0208957_1000661_pt1 | contig 23773 bp, 10 predicted proteins | sample RifOxyA1_FD_184029 | JGI IMG/M metagenome (GOLD analysis project Ga0208957, IMG submission 184029) | Groundwater microbial communities from Rifle, Colorado - Rifle Oxygen_injection A1 (SPAdes) | ecosystem: Environmental > Aquatic > Deep subsurface > Groundwater | place: Rifle, Colorado, United... | reverse complement strand
CCATCATTTTGTACAAATAGGAATCACTATTGCTACAACATTCATCTGTTGACACCTTATACAACAAGTGTTTACATTTAATTATGATAAATCTTGAAGATAAACTTTATACGTCTACTGAAGTGGCCGATATTTTAGGTGTTAGTCTCCGTTCCGTTTATAGATACATTGAAGAGGACAAATTGCAGGCTGAGGTAAAGACTGCAACAGGTCGTCATAGATTTACAAAGAAAAATATTCTGGATTTTTTATACCCTGGTGGTGCAGAGGAAAAAGCAGGACAACCATTGCCTAAGGAAACCATAAAACCCGAAATAAAGGAAGCAAGGAAGAAGGAAAAGGTTGAGGAACCTATCGAGGTTGTTGAAGAGACCCCTGTAGAACCTGAGCCTGCGGAGAAAGTAAAAGTTGAGGAACCCGCGGCAAAAGAAAAAGAAGTTCCGGTAGAAGAAGAACCGATAGATTGGTTAGCTAAATTTAGAGAAGCCGCAAAAAAATTCGATGAAGAAAATGCAAAAAGAATCGAATCCTCCTCCAAAGCTCCTGTAGTGGAAGAAAAGGAAACGTTTGCCAGTATAACCGAACAGGAACCGGCAGCTCCTAAAGGTCAACTGTTCTTTTATAGAAGCAGGCTTGGCGGACTTAAGGATATAGCTCAGAATATAGATAAATCCTCGAGAAATTCCGGACTTGATTATGCGTTTACGATGAATGCGGGGCTGTCCCTATTTAAAGCCATAAAACCTTTCTCCCTACTTCATGTGTACGTCCGACCAAAGGACAAAGACTTCTTTGAGAGAATCCTGATGCTTACGCCTTCCGACGAAAATAACGCCCAACTTTGTATCATGACCAATGATGACAAAGACCTTTATGCTTCTAGTGAAGAGCTCCACGGGTTGTTCGTCGCAGATAAGGGTAGACTGTTGGCTGATATCAGGAAACACGGCGACGCCGATCTTATAGAGGAAGCTGAGTCTATACTTTAAAGTCTGCGGGGCAGGGTAGGCGAATTTTAATATACAACGGCGCACGCGCACCCTTGGGCGGGATATTTGCCCAAAGCGAGGTGTGCGTGTATCATTAGGAAATATGGCCGGTAAAAAATCTCCGAAAGTTCACAAGATATTGTTGGTGGCGACCGAAGCCCAGCCTTACGTTTCGGTAGGAGGTGCGGGGTCTGTTATAGGACATCTATCCGGAGCATTGACCGGGCTCGGTTACGAAGTGGCAGTATTTATACCAAAGTTCGGTCTGATAGACGAACAGAAGTATCCCATGAAAATGGCTATGGAAGGATTAGCTGTTCCAACCGACGATGCAGCAAACCCCGAGCTTGTGTGTAACGTGAAATACTATGAAAACGGTTCCGGCGTGAAGGTATTTTTTCTGGAAAATCAGGAATATTTTGAAAAAAGAGCCAACGTGTACGGATATTCCGACGACCCCACCCGTTTTTTATTGTTGTCCAGAGGTGCTCTGGAGTTCGTTAGGCGTGGAGGGTTCGTTCCCGATGTCATACATTGCAACGATTGGCATGCGGCGTCTATCCCGTTTTATTTAAAAACAGTCTACAGGAACGACCCGGTTCTTAAAAACATATCATCTTTACTGACCATACATAATTTGGCATACCAGGGCATTTTCGACCACAGGCATGTTTCCGAAATGAACTTTGATGATGGCAAATCTGTCATAGGCTCGATATTTTCAGATAGGGTGAATACCCTGAACTACATGAGACGGGGAATAATTTTTGCTGACGCGGTTAATACGGTGTCCAAAACATATTCCAAGGAAATATTAACCCCTGAATTCGGCGAGGGTCTTGATAAACTGCTTTCAGAACTTAAAGGTAAACTATTCGGTATCGTAAACGGTATTGATTATGACGAATTTGATCCGGCTACAGACAAGCTTTTACCCAAAAATTTTGACGCCGGCAGTATTGAACATAGGGCTGAGAATAAGAAAGCTCTTCAGAAGGAATTCGATCTTCCCGTTGATTCCGAAAAAATGGTGCTCGCTTTTGTTGGCCGCCTTGATTTCATGAAAGGTGTCGACCTATTAACTACAGTTATGCATCATGTCCTGAAAGAGTATGACGTACAATTTGTGGAGATTGGCGCAGGAGATTGGTCTCTGACAGAGCGTCTTAATAACCTGAAAGATGAGTTTCCGACACAGGTTGGCATACACCCTTACGCTAATTTCACATTACCTAGGCTGGTGTTCGGAGGGGCGGATTGCATATTATACCCATCCCGTTTTGAGCCCTGTGGTATTGTCCAGATTGAGGCGATGAGATACGGCGCCATCCCGATTGTCAGAAACGTGGGCGGTTTGGCAGACACTGTCGAAAATTTTGACACAATTAAACAAACCGGCACGGGTTTTTTATTTAACGAGTTCGACGAATTTTCTTTATTCGGTAAAATCATTAGGGCTATAGAGTTGCATAAAAACACCAAGTTGTGGCGTGATCTTCAGGTAAATGCGATGAAGGCCGACTTCAGTTGGGAGTTTAGCGCGAGGGAATACTCAAAACTCTATGAAACGACCAAGAACTTTCATGAGAACCCTCACAGCTCTTTTTCAGCTTTGGAAGGTTTGACAAGCCTATAACTTTTTGATAATATTTCGCCATTAACGGGTGCGACCCGAGGGGGACATTAACGTTTCTTATGCTGTGGGCAGGAGTATAAGAAGCCGTCCCTCCCGGATCGTACCCTTTAATTTTTTCTGTCGCCAAAACTTTCCTTATACTTATTAGCTTTGTGACAACTCCAAAAGAAATCTTTGACAAACACCCCGCTTCTATCTCATAATACGCGGGTGAAGATAGCCCTGGTTTTACACCTATACCAACCACCTACACAGGAAGAAGCGGTGTTCCGCAAGATATTTTCCCAATGCTACCAGCCTCTTACAAAACTTATCAAAACGAAAAAGAATTTCTCATTAGCATTGAATATTCCATTGAGTTTGTTGGAACAGGCGGATAAGTACGGTTATGGGGATTGGATAACCGACATAAAAAATCTTTACGCGTCCGAACGTGTTGAGTTAACCGGTACTGCTGCATATCACCCGTTACTTACAAAACTTTCTGTAGCTTCGGCCGAAAAACAGATCGTCTTAAACGAATACGCGCTGGGATATTATTTCGGCAGCAGAACGGGTTTCGAAGGAGAAGCTGCGGTAATGACCAAAAATATCGGAGGCTTTTTCGCTCCCGAGTGTGCGGTGAACACCGGGGTCGTGTCTTTGGTAAATGAATTTGGTTACGATTGGATCCTGGTAGACCAAACGTCGATTCCTAATTTGTCATATATTGGATACGAGCCGGTATACTATACTGAGGGAGATTTAGGGATAAAGATCGTGCCGAGAAATAAGAGGCTCAGCGATATACTTTCTTTCTACAGAGGTTCTTCCGCAACTCAGTTGGTTGATACCATTTTTGCGAGCGGTGCCGTGCAGGTTATCGCTTTGGACGGAGAGACTTTCGGGCACCATAATCCGGCCGGTTTGGATATGCTGGAGGATATCATAAACGCCGTAACAGAAAGAGGCGGTAACTTTGTCACTGTCCGTCACTTACTCTCCGAACTGAAAAGTAAAAATATTGAGGAGGTAGTAGAGTCTACCTGGGGTGCCGGTTATGAGGATATGACCGCAGGTAACACCTACCCCTACTGGTCGGGAAATGACATACAGCAAAATCTCGGTTCTTTAGAAAAGATCCTGGGAGAGTGTATGGCAAGTGTTCCGAATACCGAAGTCAACCACGATCCGACCGCCCAGCCCCTGTGGTTTTATGAAAGTATGACAGACACGTCCGACGAAACCAAAGAATACTTAAAGATACTTTTTTGGATAATGAAATTCGAACACAGTGATAAGTATTGGTGGTCTTCAAAAAAAGCTATCCTTGGAAACCCTCTGCTGTTTCATAGGGGAATGGTTGAAAAATCTTTGGTGTATGCCACCGAAATTGCCAACAGTATGCCCGACTGCAGCGGGAAAGATAAGATACTCTCGTTGGTAAAGAATGTTTCTTCTATGCTAGAATCGTAGGATGAAGTGGTTAAGTTTCCTTCACTTTTATCAGCCGGCAGACCAACAAAGAGATATTCTTGAAGCCGTTGTTTCTCAGTCGTATCTTCCGGTGTTTAAAACGATAAATTCTTCAAGGTTTGGCAATCAATCTATCAATATTTCAGGTTCTTTATTAGAATTGCTGGATAACAACGGGTACCATGAATTGCTAGGTATGATTAAAAACTCGCTGGAGGAGGGAAAGATAGAACTTACCGGTTCCTGTAAGTACCACGCCTTCATACCTTTGGTTCCGGAAGCTGAAGCATATAGACAGATAGTGAAGAACGAAGAGGTTCTCCGGTTTTATTTTGGAAGTTCCTATAAAAAGGCAGGTTTTTTTCCACCTGAAATGGCTTACGCAAAGTTTCTACCGGGTATGCTTGAAGAGATCGGGTATAAGTGGTTGATTCTTGATGAGATAGCGTACAACAAGAATGCTATTTTTCCTACAGGAGACAAGTTATACCGCATAAAAGACAGCAACATGACTGTATTTTTCAGAAATAGACGCTTAAGCAATTTGGTCATGAGTGCTGTAGTAAGAAGTAAGTCAACTTTAGATCCGGCTATCAAAGATATGATGTCCAGTACTTACGTGGTAAGCGGCATGGACGGCGAAACTTTTGGGCATCACAGGCCCGGGCTAGAAAGTCTTCTCGGCGAAGTAATAAATTCCCAAGAACCGTATTCAACTATGTCAATAAGTGACTTCTTGAGCGTTTATTCCAAGGGCATGGAGGTAGAAATGGTCACACCTTGTGAGTCGACTTGGGCCAGTAGCCCCCAGGATATAGAGCGCGGGTCGCAATTTTTGTCATGGCTCGATACGTCCAACCCCATACACGGGTATCAATGGGATTTTTTCAAATTTGTTCTCGACTTGTTTTACAAAATTCCGGAAAGTTCTGAAAACTACGATGTGTTGAAAAACAAAATGGATATCGCTATGTCCAGTGACCATTTTTGGTGGGCATCTGCAAAACCGTGGTGGAGCCTTGAGATGATAGAACAGGGGGCGTTTAGATTTCTCGACATTGTCAAAAGTGTTCCCGGTATTTCAGAAAATGACATAAGTACTGCCCAAAAATATTACCAGTTAATAGTATCCACCGCCTTTGAGTGGCAACGGACCGGAAAAGTTAGACAGATGGCTAAAGAACAAAATGAAGCTACAAGGATACCGTTCAAAGAGAGGACATATGACAAAGGAGGACACCAAAAAGGGGTCTGGGAAGCGTTCATTCATCTTATTCAAGAAGAAGAGAAGAAGGCGGTAAAAAATAAGGAATACGAGAAGGCTGTACTTTGGAGGGACGCGCTGTTTAAACTCGAGCACAAACTGGATATATATGACACGATTAACGCGATAGACCTTTTGAGACTCGAGATAGGAAATGAGGAGGTAGAAAAAATCCTCAATAAATATACCGAGAAATATCACAAAATCCGTGGCGGACAGCCTGAGCAACGGGGCTAGTTGTTTAAACGTCATTTTAACAACCTTGTGTGGCAACATGAACAAGGAGCCTAGTTGTTGAAAGGCTTTTTTCTGTTAACATTACCTTTATGAAAGTACTTCTTGCTGCCTCGGAAGTAGCACCGGTTATTAAAATCGGCGGGTTAGGGGACGTTATCGGTGCCCTTCCCAAAGCGCTGGAAAAAATATCCGTAAATGTAGATGTTATAGTGCCTTTTTTTCCTTCGGCGAAAATTGAAGGTTTGCAGTTATATAAGAGTTTCGATCTTCACGTTCCATTCGCAAATAAGAATAATGTAGTAGAAGTTTTTAAGACCAAGCTTCCGGATTCTAACGTTGACCTTTATTTACTAAAAAATGAAGAATATTTTGTCGGGGAGTCTAATTTTTTTGCAAATAACTTGACCGAGACCGAGATGTTCGCGTTTTTCGATAGGGCCGTTGTGGAGTATGTCAAATCTTCCTTTAACACTTATGACATAATTCACTGTAATGACTGGCACACAGGGCTGGTAACGGCAATGCTGAAGGATGAGTTGGGAAACGAGCGTCCCCGGACTTTGTTTACTATACATAATCTCAACTATCAGGGCATAGGCAGTCCTGCATTACTAAAAGACACGGGCATTGTTCCCGGAGAGCACCCTTTAATTGACTGGGATCTTGCCGACGGCGATCTTAATATGATGCAGCAGGGGGTTACTTCGAGCGACTACATAAACACAGTATCTCCGTCTTACGCAAAAGAGATATTGACCAAAGAGTTCGGAAGCAGTTTTGAAGATATTTTAAAATCAAGGGAAGGACGGCTGAGCGGTATTCTAAACGGAATAGATTATTCAGCGCATCCGCGCAGTTACGATATTAACTCGGTGGAAGAAGGAAAGAAGGACGCGAAAAAAGCCTTGCTCGAACGGCTAAAAATCTCACCCAAACACAAAGATGCGCCTATTTTTTCATTTGTTGGCAGGATAGACGCGTTTCAAAAAGGTCTTGATATCCTATTCGAGAGTCTTCCGGAGTTATTAAAAAACGACGCAGTATTTCTATTGCTGGGAAGCGGAGATAAAAGGTGGGAGGAAAAATTGGCCACACTTTCCCAAGATAAGACAATCAGCGACAAATTTTCGTGCAATATTATGTTCGACATTGAATTAGCTAACCTAATGTATGCCGGCAGTGATTTTCTTGTTGTACCGTCTAGGTATGAGCCATGCGGACTGATACAAATGATAGCCATGTGGTACGGAACTTTGCCGATCGTGCACGACGTGGGTGGGCTGAAAGACACTGTGAAGAACGGAGAGAACGGATTTGTCTTCAACAGATACTCATCTCAGGCTCTGCTGATTTCCATGAAGGAGGCTCTGGGTGTTTACGGTACGGAGAAGATGCAAAAAATGATCACAGCTTCCATGAGAAAAGATTTCGGCTGGGAACAAAGTGCGGTAGAATACAAGAAGTTGTACGAAAGAATTTTAAGCTAAACTGCCCATGTCTAAATTTATTTTTGACGAACTTACAGGTACTCCAACCATACTGGCGACCAACCGGGCCAAGAGGGTGGATCAGACGGGGGCGGCGGGCAATAAACCCGAATCTTCCAAAGACGATAAACCCCAGGTTTGTTTCTTCTGCAGAGGCAACGAAAATTTAACTCCCGAAGCCGTTTATCAGGATTCCGACGAGTGGAATGTCAGAGTCTTTCCTAATAAATTTCCTTTGGTAGATTGCCACGAAATTGTTGTTCACAGTCCCGACCACGACAAGGATATTCCTGATTTTAACCACGAGCAGAATGTGAAAATCGTCAGGGCTTTCTTAAACCGCACTAATTATTACACTTCCCAAGGTAAAGAAGTAATGATATTCAATAACCGCGGAGGCAAGGCGGGGGCGTCGATCCTGCACCCCCATTCGCAGATTGTCGCGCTTCCGGGCTTTCCGGGAATAATAGAGATGGAGAAGAATAAGGCTTTAAGGTATGTGAATGAGAAGAACAGCTGTTACTGGTGCGACACGGTAAAAGATGGGCTGATGCAGACAAATCTTGTCTACGAATCAAAGCACTTTGCGCTTCTCGTTCCGGAGGCAAGCAGGTGGAGCTACGAAATGATCCTCATACCCAAAAACCACAGACCGAATTTTGAATATATGGACGAGGTCGAGATTAACGACTTTGCGCGTATTATGAAATCCGCTTTATACGCGTATGATGTACTGTTCGACAGGCCGGACAGGAATTTTTGGATTCACAACCAAAGGTATGAGCCGTATCATTGGCACGTTGGTTTTATAGCACACATAAAAGTAATGGGAGGACTTGAGCTTGGTGCCGGAATTTGGGTGAGTGATAAAGCCGCTCCCGAAGATGCCGCCAAAACGTTGTCAGTTCATGTCAAAGAATGTTACGAGAATGAAACTTTGAGCCTGGTGTAAAACTTCCTTGCGGACAATTTTGAGTCAACAAAAAACGCCCCCGAAGAGGCGTTTTCTTTTTTGTCCGAGTATAAAGAAAGTTACTTCAACTCTACCTTAGCTCCCGCTGCTTCAAGCTTTTTCTTTGCTTCTTCTGCAGCTTCTTTCTTTGCTCCTTCGAGCACTGCTTTAGGAGCTGATTCTACGAGACTTTTAGCTTCTACAAGACCGAGCGCGGGATTGATCTCTCTTACCGATTTGATAACTGAGATTTTGTTCGCTCCGGCTTCTGTCAAAACTACGTCGAACTCTGTTTTCTCTTCTACAGGCTCGGCCGCCTCACCACCGTTACCGGCTGCGGGCATCATTGCTCCCATCATCATAGGTGCCGATGCTGTAACTCCGAATTTTTCTTCAAGAGCTTTTACGAGATCGTTAAGTTCGAGGACGGTCATTTTTTCGACCATCTCCATTACTTTCTTTGCGTCTCCGCTTAACTTTATGTCTTTTTCGTCTGCCATATTTGAACCGCACCCCCTTTCAAGGGTTAAAAAATAATTAGTTAATTGTCCTTTTTCTTAGCAATTGCATCGAGAGCATACACAAATTTTCTGTGCACGCCTCCCAAAACGTTCACAAGTCCGCTTAAAGGTGATTTCATACTTCCGACTATCTGCGCGAGTAAAACTTCTTTTGAAGGAATATTTTTTATTTCTTCAACCTTTGCTGTGTCGGCGTAGATGCCTTCAATAAGGGCTGATTTGATCTTAGGAAGCTCCAGTTTCCTGGCGAATTCGAAGAGAGTCTTTATAGGCGAGATCGCATCTTCGAACGAGAATACAGCCATCGTGGGGCCTTCCAGGTCCTTTTTAATATCGTCCGTCTTGATATTTTCTTCTTCGAGGGCGACTTTAAGAAGGGTGTTTTTTATTACAAGCATTTCGGAATTTTCCGCTTTCAGTTTCGCTCTAAGGTCATTGGCATTACCGGCGGAAAGTCCGCGGTAATCGGCAAAAACAATAGATTTAGCTTTGGTGACTTTTTCCTTTAAGCTTTTTACTGTTTCAAGATTTTTAACTTTTCCCATTTTTGTTAGGTATACACCTCCTACGATGTACTTTGGATCTCTTTTTGTTGGGTAGGGGCGGTTTTTGTACCTGCCGGTCCCTGCCGTAAAAAAGAAACCCACCAAAAGACGGTGAGTTATAAACCACAAAATATACGAATTAAGGTTTACCTCGGCAAGATTATTAAACCTTTCGGTCCTTGCTGTCTTTGGCTACTTTTCACGCGCGAAGCGGGTGAAATGGTAGAAGCTGCAGACTTTTCGGTCTGCGGACTTCGTCACAGGGGTAGTTTAGATAGAAAACGGGGGGATGTCAATGGCGGAGTTAATTAAATACCGCGACGCCCTCCGCGTAGTTATTTCTCACTTGTGTAGGGGTCAGGGGGTAAGAGTACAGTTTGAATTCGTCGAGCTGACCTGTAAAGTAAGCGGTTCCGATCTTTCCCAGGGTGATGGTGCCGGTGTTGAAGGGTGTACTTGTCACGACGGTTATCTGGTGCCAGTTGGTGTTTGATAGGGTGGTTGTCTGGTACCCGTCCACGTAGATCGTGGGGGTGGAGAAGCCCCCTGCCGAGATTGTTCCTGCCGAAACAGAAATGGTGTGTGTTCCGCCATCCAGATCAACGATCGACTGAGTCGTAGAAGAAGGTTTTACCCACAAACTTACCGAATACGCCGACGGAGCCGTGCCGATGCTGATATAGTCATTAGTGCCGTCAACATGAAGGCTTCCGTTTATCTTTCCCGTCGTTCCGTTATTCCAGGCTTGGGTGGCCACGCCGGAGGAGCAGGAACCTTCCGTGGTATTTGTACCCGTAGCACCGATGGATATGGTTCCGTCATAATTATTTCCGCTCGAATCCTGTGCTACGAGTCCCTGGCAGTCATCAAGTTTCCACCACAAAGACGGACCGCCCTTGTTGTGATCCCAAGCAATCTGGGGTGCGGTTCTGGCGTAATTGAATACCGTAAGACCTGAGATTCTACCAATAAATTTATGCTGTGGTGCAGCCGAATAGTACCTTGCTCCGATTAAAGTATTGTCTATGTCGGCTGAGCTTTGTCTGGTTTCCCCCGTACCGGCTCCGTCACTTTTGCCGTTTAAGTAAAAAGTCACGGATGTTCCGTTTCTTGTGAAAGCTACGTGGTTCCAGGTGTTTGCTACCAGGGCGGTGTCGCTGTTTATAGCACCACCGGCAGGGGCAATGTTGTCGTAGAATAACTTTCCATTCGTATTGTCTATGCCGAATAAGTGGGTTGCGTTTCCTGAGGCAGTGTCGTTTTGGGCAAATATGGTGAAGACGTTAGAGGCGTCGGTTACTTTTCCGGGATATATCCATGCTTCGACGCTGATAGCATCTTGGGCGACGAGCTCTCCTGACGAGATAGTGGCGTAATTGTCTGTGCCGTTAAATTCAACGGCTCCTCCGATATTGCCGTTTGCCCATGCCGGGGTGTTCTCTAAAGTGCCTACCTTTCCGTTGCCGGAAACGTCGTTTATAGAACTTCCCTGCTTTTCGTCGAAATTATAATCGGCTACGGGGGCGTTGCAGGTAGAAGCATCTCCCGGCACACAGAACGCCGATTTGGCAGTGTTTAACGGACGTCCGGAACTGTCAGTGGAAAGAGCGCCGAAGGACATTGCCTTGGCGCGGTTGTATGCCTGGGCAACCTGTGAGGCGGTTAGAGCCACGTTGTAAACTTTGACATCATCGATTTTTCCTGCGAATTGATGTTGGGGGGTGCCCGAATAATATCTTGCCCCGATCAAAGTATTGTCTATGGCAGCTGCGCTGGATCTGGCTTCTCCTGTACCGCCACCGTCAGATTCTCCGTTTAAGTAAAAAGTTACCGTGTTGGTATCTCTCACGACGGTGACATGTTGCCACTGACTAGCTGTTAGGACAGTGTTGCTGTTTAGGGCACCTCCTGCGGGAAGTTCGTTGTCGTACAAAAGCTTTCCTGTTGAACCTGAAATTCCGAAGTTGTGGGTTGAGTATCCCGCCGCATTGTCATTTTGGGCAAATATGGTGAAATCATGGGCTCCGGTCACGCTTGTGGGGTAGATCCAGGCTTCAATTGTTATTGTGTTTTGGTCGATTATTTCGCCTGTGGCTACAGTGACATAATCTGAAGTGCCGTCAAAGTCCAGAGCGCGGTCATACTTTCCTTCCAAGGACCACGCAGCTCCGGTGATTGTACCGTCGTTCGCACTACCCGAAGAACCTGTGTTATGGGCCGTTGCATCATATCCCTCGTCCATTTTCCACCAGCCCTTTGCGCTTCCGACAGGCGACCCCGGTATCGGGTGACCGGCGTTATAGTCAATTAAAAGTGATTTTGGAGTTACCGCGTAGTCGTATATTTTGACTTCATCCATGGAACCTTTAAAAAAGCCTGCCCCGGAAGTATTCGACCCCAGTCTGAGAGTTAAGGCATTTGCGGACAGAGTAGCATGTGTTCCTGCGGTTGATGTCCTGTCTTCGGTGTTTATATAGACTTTGCACGAAGTCCCTTCTCTTACTGCGGCAACATGGATCCAGCCTGACGACGAAGTGACGGCGGAATTGGCCGTTTTGCTTACGGTTTCGGTCGTTCCGTTGTCAGTAAGACAGTTTACGGCTCCGTTTGCGTCCACGAATAAGGCGTATCCGCCGGACGCCGCAACGCCGTGTTTACTTACTATGTTATAGGGGGCAGATCCTGCAGTGCCGAGGTTTACCCACGATTCGAGTGTGAAATCGGTCGTGATGTCGAAGGGCGTGTCTGACGTTGATACGTAATCTGTGGAACCGTCAAAGACACCGGCACTGCCAAACTTTCCTGTCGTATAGCGGCTTGTCGTTGAGCCGGCCCATGTACCCGAGTTATTGTTTGTGGAAATGTCAAACACTCCTGTCGTGCTCTTTTGGTCGAAGGTGTAGTAGGCGACAGGACTTTTCGGTGAATCATAACTTCCTGCAATTTCTGAAGCGGCTAACACGGTATTATATAATTTGACCTCGTCTGTTTTTCCTATGAAACCATTTGTGGAGAGGCTGTTGTTATTTCCCACATAAAAAGATTTTAGGTCTGAGACGCCGGTAGTGTTAGTCACAGTAGAATCCAGCTTACCGTTTATATAGAGTTTGGTTTCAGTGGAATTTCCCGTGAGTGTGATGTAATACCAGTTGTTTGTTGAAAGAGTTGTTGACGAGGCGCCTTCGTCGGTTCCGTTGGATGAGTAGAGAAGTTTTCCGGCGTTTGCAGAGTCTGTTTTTATGTACATGGACTTGGTTGTCCCACTGCCGTAGGTTAGGTATTTTGTTGTGGCGTCAAGGGTCGTGGGGTAGTACCATCCCGAAACTGATACTTGGTTAGAGACGTTGAATTCAGGGGTGTAGGATTGTTCGGTTCCGTAGGTGTTGAGGGTATCGGCTCCTGATTTGTAGCTTGCTCCAACCCAAGAGGCGGAACGGGGCGTGTTTGATATACGGACTTCATCAATAGTGCCGTCCCACATATCACCCGGGTTTCCCGAATCATGGCGTTTTCCTATTCTCCATCCGTTGGCTCCGTTTGGTAACGCTGTGTTTAGGTCGGTGGAAGTATTCACAAGCGTCGAATTTTTATACAGCTTGATGTAGTGGCCGTCGTACGTGGCAGAGACGTAAACCCACTGATTTTGAGGAAATGTTACCGTATCAGAGAGTGTTTTCCAGGTTCCTGTGTAGAACCCAGCCGATAGGTAGTGACTCGCACCGGACAGATAGAGTTCGAATTCAACATTACCGTCACCTGAAAATACTTCGCTAACAATTCCCCGGTAACTGCTTGCTTCGTCGAGGGTATCTGAGTAAACCCATGCCGAGACTGTAATTTGATCAATACTGCCCGAAACACTGCTCGATAACGTTATGTAGTCATTACTACCGTCAAAGTTTTGAGCTCCGTTAATTTGCCCCGAGGTGGTAGGGTTAGGCTCAGTAGCCGATAGCTTTGTTCCGTTTTTTCCGTTTGATGTTGAGTCGTACGTTGTTGTACCCGAGGTTTCTTTCATATGTTGTGCTACTACGTAATTCGAGTTCCAAACACCTGTAGCATTTTGACCGTCAGATAAACTCGTATCGTTAAAGTACATATAAATAAGATCTGTTGTGGAACCGGATGGTATGTTTGGTACCATTACCCAAACGTAGGAATCCCCCGTTTCGTCCCATTTTTCTATTTCGTAATTTAATAAGGTACTGCCGTCGCTATCGGTAAATCTTATGTCCTGCCCCAAATCTTGGGTCTTTGAATAGCTAATTCTGGAAGAATTCAGTTTTACCAATATAGGGAAATTGGTCAGATCTTCGGTTGCAGAAGAATTATCAAAAGTTATGGGTATTCTGGAGGTCAAAGATGTACCGGATAATTTAGCTCCCTCCGGTGTTACTCTAAGCGCATCCCCATTGCCGTCGAATACCAGACTGTTTCCAAATTTCCCCGGACTGCTAGCCGCGTTCCCTTCCCAATACCCATTGTATCCGTTGCTTGTGCTGTCGCACCCGTCAGTAGTTCCCACACCGCAAGAGTTAGCAGTTGTTTCCTCCATTTTCCATTGAGCCAACAGGCCGTTATTTATTTTTGCAACGACATTTGTACCCAACGATGTTGCTCCGCCCGGACTTGTTCCATAAAGTTCGTTCTCTATCTCTTGTGCGGATCTCGCGTAACGGTATATTTTTGTTTCATCGATGTGTCCGAGCCAGTTGGTGGTTGTACCGTCATTGGCGTCCCCTACGTAAAGTAGGTCGTTGTTTGCTAATGATCCCGCGGTGGCTATAGTGCTATCCGTGCCTTCAAGTACCCCGTCAACATAGAGCAATAAACTCGTTGTTCCGTTCTTTACAGCGGCTACGTGGTGCCATTTGCTGTCTCTGTAGCTAACTGAGCTTGTCACTGAATCTTTAGGAAATGTTGTGTTGTCATCAGAAATTTCGACCACGACTTTTCCGTTTGTGTCAATTTTAATTTGGTACCCACCGTCGGATCCGACCGATTCATATTTTGAAATGAGAGCTTTGTTTCCTGTTGTTGAGTATGGTTGTGTGAACCACATGCTTATGGTGAAGTTGTCGGATGCAGCAAAGTCCAGTTTGGGGTTATCGGTCACTTTTACGTAATCATCTACACCGTCAAACTCCAGGCACGAACCGGATATGCAGTTTTGCTCTGATTCCCAAGTAGTTCCTTCCAGCTGCCCGTTGAGTTTATTTGACGTTGAATCGTGCACTATAGCGGGCAAAATGTTTTCTATATCTAAAACAAGCCATGACGCCGTAGTTTTTGTTATATTAGTACTGCTGTTTTTTATTTGTATGTCGAGGGTTGAGTTGGAAGATGGTAGGGTGGTAATGGATTTTTGCAATCTCACATAGGAAGTGCTGGCAGTGGACGTTTCAGTTCCGGCTATAGTCTCCGAGGACGTAACGTTATACAACTGAGCATAAGCAGTTGTAGCTGTTGCCAATAGGGTTGTTTCAAACGATCCGGTAACAGTCCCGGTGAATTGTGCCGGGTCGTAGGAATTTAATCCATTTTTTCTCGCATATGTGGCTGTTGCTTCGGTTTCAAGGTCCGTGTTCAGGGATCTGAATGTCCTAAGATTGGTTATGCCCTGAGCTGCCGATTGTTGGTGGTTAATTTTGGCGTTGTAGGTGGTTATAGTCACACCGTTCACGCTTTCAGTGCACATCATGTATTCTCCATCTGATAGACTTAAAGATTGGGAGACGGCTCTTTTTATGCCGTCAGACGGCACATACGTGATTGTGCTGGATGTGACCTGGTTTGTGCAACTAGTGCCGTTGGGGTATAGAGCGGTATGTATTTCCGGGTCACCCAGGTTGGATACCTGAATTATTAGGGACGAGTTAGTGGACGTGGTTGTATTAGTGGCGGAGTTTTTTATTTGAACATCGAGCGTATTTGCAGTAAGCGGCATATAGGGGGTCAGGTCACTACTTCGTACGCGGGTTATGGAGGCGGAAGCCGTTGTTACCTCAGAATTCGTTACTGCTGCACCTGTGGATATATTGTATAGTCTCGCATATCCGGTTCCTGCCGATGTTTTAATGTCCGATTCAAATAGATAGGCAAAATTTCCGCCGGCGAAGTTCGCGTATGTATAGTATTGGTGATAATTTATTTGGGAATAAGTGGCGTCGGTGTCTGTAAGTGCGCTTGTGTTATAAGTGTGGATAAGTTCCACAGCTCTTATGCCATTTGTTGCATCTGTTTGTTCCAACACTATCTTTGAGTTGTATACGTAGTATGGCACCGCACTTGTACTGCTGGTCTTAGTCCTTACAACATATTCCTTTCCTGTCGTGAGGGTAATGGAAGGACTTCTTAGGCGCGTTGTGGTGTTGGCTGTGGCTGTGGATACTTCGGATCCAGTGACCGACACTCCATCCGTCAGGTTATATAGCTCGGCATATATGGTGTTTGTTACATTTGAAAGATTGGATACTTGTATTATGACCCAAGAACTTGCCAGGGAGGTGGTGTTGGTCGCTGAGTTCTTAGCTTGTGTATCCATGTCCTGTGCCTGCGAGAGGGAGCTTGGCCCATAGGGCATATTCGCTGTTATATCTCCGCTTCTAACCCTTGAGTATGTTGTGGATGCTGTTGTGATCTCACCACCTGTTATGGCAGTTCCCGAAGTTGCATTGTACAGCGTTGCGTATCCCGTTCCTGCTGATGTTTTCATCGTTGCCTCGTAGTAGTAGGTAAAGGTTCCGCCTTCAAAGGAACTTTGCGTTGGATTAATGCCAGGGTTAAAGCTTGTGTATCTGTACGAGCTTGAGTAGGTGGCATCAGCATCCGTTAGAAGGGAGTTCACCTGCATCTGGTACAGTTCCACAGCTCTTATGCCATTTGTTGCATCTGTTTGTTCCAACACTATCTTTGAGTTGTATACGTAGTATGGCACCGCACTTGTACTGCTGGTCTTAGTCCTTACAACATATTCCTTTCCTGTCGTGAGGGTAATGGAAGGACTTCTTAGGCGCGTTGTGGTGTTGGCTGTGGCTGTGGATACTTCGGATCCAGTGACCGACACTCCATCCGTCAGGTTATATAGCTCGGCATATATGGTGTTTGTTACATTTGAAAGATTGGATACTTGTATTATGACCCAAGAACTTGCCAGGGAGGTGGTGTTGGTCGCTGAGTTCTTAGCTTGTGTATCCATGTCCTGTGCCTGCGAGAGGGAGCTTGGCCCATAGGGCATATTCGCTGTTATATCTCCGCTTCTAACCCTTGAGTATGTTGTGGATGCTGTTGTGATCTCACCACCTGTTATGGCAGTTCCCGAAGTTGCATTGTACAGCGTTGCGTATCCCGTTCCTGCTGATGTTTTCATCGTTGCCTCGTAGTAGTAGGTAAAGGTTCCGCCTTCAAAGGAACTTTGCGTTGGATTAATGCCAGGGTTAAAGCTTGTGTATCTGTACGAGCTTGAGTAGGTGGCATCAGCATCCGTTAGAAGGGAGTTCACCTGCATCTGGTACAGTTCCACAGCTCTTATGCCATTTGTTGCATCTGTTTGTTCCAACACTATCTTTGAGTTTGCTATTTTTGCCGTGTTCGCACTCGCTTTTACGCAGACAGTATAGTCAGTTCCGTCTGTTAGCGATATGCCACTACTTCTTACTCTTGACCAGGTAGTGCCTGTGGTACTAACCTCGCTTCCTGATACTTGTGACGAGCACGTTGCTCCATCTGTATACAAGGCTGCGTAGGTGGTCTGACCGGCAGTATCGTTTGAAATAACTGCCTCAAAATAGGCGGTTGGCGCAGGGGAGAATTTAGAAGAGTCATACCTCCAAATCTTTTTATTCGTTAGATTTGTGTAAGAAGTAGCAGTTGTTGTTTCGTTTCCTCCAACCTCGACCTGTGTCTGAGTGTCCGTGATCTTTGTCGCGTTGGTCTGAATAACTATGAACCTGGCAGCTAGTAGCGTGGGGGAGTAAGCAGTGTTTCCGGTTTTCCACCTTACCGTATACGCGGTGTTATCGGTTAAGGTTATTGCTGAAGATCGGTTTCTGTGGTATGCGTTGTCCCCCAAATCAGAGAGGAGTGCTGTCACAAGAGCTCCCCCTTCTGTGTATACTGCCGCAGTAGGGCCGCCACCATTCCCCGCTTCATAATAGTCAATTTCAAAGTAAACAGTGGCTCCGGGATATTTATCAGCATCCCAGTAGACAAGGCCAAGTGAGTTGTCCGTTGGGAGGTAGGAAGAAGAGTTTGTGGCATAAGTTCCGTTTGTGATATTTATCTGTTGTTCTATCGTGGGTTGTTGTGTTTTAGCAGTGGTCTCAAAATATGTTGTGGGAGCCGGGGAGAACTTGGAGGAATCGTAGTAGTAGGTCTTAGGGTTATCGAGTTGTGCGTAGGTACTGTTCGTGTGTTCTTCTTTCCCCCCAACCTCGACCTGTGTCTGAGTGTCCGTGATCTTTGTCGCGTTGGTCTGAATAACTATGAACCTGGCAGCTAGTAGCGTGGGGGAGTAAGCAGTGTTTCCGGTTTTCCACCTTACCGTATACGCGGTGTTATCGGTTAAGGTTATTGCTGAAGATCGGTTTCTGTGGTATGCGTTGTCCCCCAAATCAGAGAGGAGTGCTGTCACAAGAGCTCCCCCTTCTGTGTATACTGCCGCAGTAGGGCCGCCACCATTCCCCGCTTCATAATAGTCAATTTCAAAGTAAACAGTGGCTCCGGGATATTTATCAGCATCCCAGTAGACAAGGCCAAGTGAGTTGTCCGTTGGGAGGTAGGAAGAAGAGTTTGTGGCATAAGTTCCGTTTGTGATATTTATCTGTTGTTCTATCGTGGGTTGTTGTGTTTTAGCAGTGGTCTCAAAATATGTTGTGGGAGCCGGGGAGAACTTGGAGGAATCGTAGTAGTAGGTCTTAGGGTTATCGAGTTGTGCGTAGGTACTGTTCGTGTGTTCTTCTTTCCCCCCAACCTCGACCTGTGTCTGAGTGTCCGTGATCTTTGTCGCGTTGGTCTGAATAACTATGAACCTGGCAGCTAGTAGCGTATGTGGCTGAGTTGCGCCTGAAGCTTTCCACCTTACCGTATACGCGGTGTTATCGGTTAAGGTTAGTGCGGTAGAGCGGTATCTGTGGTACGCGTAGTCCCCTAGACCAAGTTGAAACTCTGTCACAAGAGATCCCGCTTCTGTATATACCGATACATATGGATCACTACAACAACCTTCATAGTAGTCAACTTCCAGGTAAGCGATAGCTCCGGGATATTTATCAGCATCCCAGTAGACAAGGCCAAGTGAGTTGTCCGTTGGGACATAGGTTGTGGAACCCGTGTAGAATGGTCCATCGAGAATATTTATCTGTTGCTCTATCCCCACACTATCCAACGTTGCTTTGGCTGTGGCTTCAAAATAGTTAGTTGGAGTTGGGTTGTACTTGGTGGAGTCATAGTTGTATATTTTTTTATCAGTTTGAGGGGTGTAATTTTCCTGTGTCGAACTTTCATAGCTACCTATCTCCGTTTTAGTCTCGGTCTGTGTTATACCCACCCCGCTTTCCTGAGCTATAATAAGACGTGCGGCCTTAACCATAATCGTGGTGTTTGAAGTACTGCCAAAATCGAGTGTCAGGACCTCAGTATTACTTGTAGTATCGTACAACCCAGCCCTCGGTGTGTCCGTCGGACTGGTTCTTGCCCTTGCCCTGACTGTGTAAGTAGATGAGGGAAGGTAGTTGGAAGTTTCTGTTGTTCGGTACTTTGACCACGTTGTGCCGTTATCCACACTCGCTACGATCTCCAAATTTACCGAACTTACCGAGCTATAAAGAGAAGTGTTGTAGCTGATTATTCCCAAGGAGTTATCAGAAGGGCCGGGTACGTAGTTTGCCTGTTGAGCGGCACCTACGGACACAGATGGCTCAGTTCCCGTCGTAAGAACATTTCTGGAGAAAAGTTGTCCCGGAAAATTTGTTGTGCTTACGACAGCGTAACTCCCTGAAGGTTCCTGTACGCATAATTGTGCAAGTTGTCCACTGCCGACTTCTTCCATCCTATAATCCAACCAAACACCCTCGCCGCTATTGATGGATCTGGTACCCGTGGTGCCTGAGGTTGCACATGTTCCGGCATTACCATGACCGCCGTACCAATAAGCCGGTACTGTGTGGCTTGTGTCGGTATCAAGGGGGTCTCTTACGCCCAACTCACTTGCGTCGTCACTGTTGACAAGAAAGCCGTGTGTTCCGGTTGTGTCTGCAATAAAAAGGAAACGATACCTTGAAAAATAATTGTCCGAACTTCCGTATGGGTTGGAACTATGGTTAACGAGTGTGACGGTACCGCTACCGTAAAGTCCGAAACCACTTGTCAGATTCTGGACACTGCTTGCGACGGTATCGAATTCAGTATGAGAATCCGTTTGATTACAGTTGGCGTTTGCGCTCGGACAGGCGCTAGTTAGTAATTGGATCGTGTTGCTGGTGAAAGTATCGGCCGCCGAGCTTTCGGACGTAAAATCAGGGTTTCCATACCTTAGGTAAATGGTTGTTGTTGCACTTGCCGCTATTGTCGGTACTTTGACCCACACACTAGCCGTGGTACTGTCGGTTTTTGACTCTATCCAATAACTGAGTTTTGTACTACCCGAAGAATTGTAAAATCTAATGTTGGAGAAATCGGCATTCATTCCGCTTTGGTAGGAAAAAGAGAAAGGAATCTGGTAATCTGTGAGGTTAGCGCTGCCACCATATGTTATCTCGATTGGGATCTGGCTAGTGTAAGTGCTGGTCGTATATTGGTTTCCGGTCATAATCTCCAACTGCTGCTCAATCTTAGTATTCTCCTTTTGGTCGTAAGCTTCATCAAACTTCCAATTGACAACCGGTCCCGGTCCTACAGTTTCGGTACCTGTAGAACTACCGGAGGGGCTGAAAGTAGCCTGTGAGAACTGGCTTGTCTCGGCTCCAGCTCCCACATAAGTGTTTGCGTAATAAAAGTAGATCACCGTGTCACCCGCATTTATAGTCGGGAGCAATATGTAGAAGTCGGTGGAGATGGTATTGCACGCTCCGGCGGTCGAATCTATGAAATAGCTCAAAACCTGGCCATTGACGTCGGTGAACCTGGCATCGGCACAGGTATTCTGCATCTTAGACTCGGAAATCAAAGCAGACGTATCTGTTTCGAACAGAACCTTCTTGTTGGAATCGGCGGCGCCCGTATTAGTAATATTTATTTTTTTTCTATAATGCCAATTATCGTCGAACCAATCCGCCCGTACTTTGTCGGGATTATTGATAGATAACCATATCACGGGTGCCAATACTATAAGCATACCTATTGAGATTGGAATGAGATACTTTTTGTATGCATAGTAGTGTGACTTCCAAAATCGCGCATATATTAAAAATGGCAGTTTTTGAGTATATAAATTCCTCCAATTTTGTTTCGCGCCTATAATAACGGTGTTCAATTTTTTCTGTATAGGTTGGGATTCTTGAATCAGAACAGCCTTTAAACCTGCCGACCTATTTTTTGTGCCTTCCCGCTCTTTGGAAATGGAAGTAATATCATGTTTTCTATGGGATATAGAATTATCAGTAGAACCTATCGTCCTCCCAAACAATTTTTTCAACTTTTCTTTTCTATCTGTTCCCTCTTTCATATTATTTTAAACAATTGTAGTCTAAATAAATTTCCTAACCTATACGACAAAATATGAAAAACGCCACATACCCACCAAAAGGTTCGTGGGTTATTTTCATTCGACATTTACTACCCACCAATCAAAGGCAACGTCTTCCGCAACCGGTCGGTCGAGCTCTACGGTGAATGAAACGCCGTCAAGTTTTTCTTTTACGATTAAAGCCTGTCCTCCTGTGCTTGATGTGGCGGTCACGAACACTTTTGAACCTGCCTTGATCAGTGTGTTGTCTATTACGAGCTGAGTTTGACCTTTCAATATGGTTCCGTTCCCGACCGATTTTGAAGCGGCCTTTATAGTTACATTTTCAGTTGTAACGTCGGTGGTTTCGACCTTTTGTGCCAAGAGAGTGCCTTTAACCGTGACATTTCCGTTGGGTTCGACAAGCAGGGCTCCGTTGAGGACATCAACATTTCCTGCCAGTGATTTTTGGAGGTACATTGTTTGATCGGTGCAGAGAGTACCGTTGGTTGTGTTTGTCAGCTCGTTGTAACAGGAAGGACCTGCGATTTCGAACACATTGTTTAAAGTGTCGAGTTTCATAAGCCCTGCGTTAATATCACCTGTCACGGTCAGGTTGGACAGGGTGGTCTCGCCCAGCACGTTCATGTCGGTTGAGACCGTCAGGGCACCCGCGTTGCTGGATAGTCCAAGAGCGGAAACGAATGCTTTAAGGTCTTCAAATACTTTGTACATTTCGGTCAGCATTCCTTCAGGTGTGGTTACTATAGAAGCACTGCTTTCGGTGCTTTGAGGAGTGGCCTGAGCCAATAAATCTTTGATCGAGAGCACCTCTGCTTGTAAGGTTGCCACATCAGTTTCCAGCGTATTTACTTTGGTCAGTGCAGTATCGCTACTCGCGGTTACTGTGCTAAGACTGCCGTCTGTGGTTATTAATCCCGATTCCATGGCGAGCAGTTTTGTATTTAGCTCTTTTGTCGCCTCTACCAGTAAGCCCGTGGTTTCACCGTAGAACATTCCGTAGTACCCGTCGTTGGGGTTTTGGAACACAAGCTCGGGCATTACCTGTTCAACTTCCTGGGCGATCATACCTGTCATACGTTTCGTAACATTAAGATCAAGCCAGTTGAAGGTAACACCCCTGAGTCTCATTACCTTGTCGAGGGCGTTGTCTATGGTTGTAACATTAGTTTTAAGTCTAGCGTCGGATGTGGCTGTTGTTAGGTAACCGCCTGTTGAGTAGTTTAGGGCACCGACGTAAGCGCTGGAGCTGATACCTCTGAATCTTGCACCGCCGTTGACGTCCAGCATTGCAGAAGGTGCGCTTGATGAATTCAGGCCTAGTCCAACGAATCCTGAAGAGGCTATTGTTAGGTAGTTGTTTGTATTGTTGGTCAGACCTTTTCCTATTACGAATATGTCGTTGTCGCTTGCACTTGCGTCGTCGATGACGCCCATCCAGAAGTCTGTATCTCCGGCTGTTTTGGTATCGAAGAGCAGGGTAGTGTCTGCGCCGTTTAACCTAAACCTGCCTGTCCCTGTTAAGTCAGCTACAATATCACCTGCGTTGTAGGTTTTTAGTGTTAGGTTGCTGCTGCCATACGTTTCGCCCGCTGTTATGCTGAGAGGTCCATACGATCTAAGTTCGGAACTGGTTGAGTTTGTAAATATGAGGTCGTAGGCCATCGAAACATCGCCCGCGGCCGAAAATGTTGTGGGTGTATAGAATTCGGTGTTAGCTGAGCCGAATTTAACCACGTTGGTGCCATTGTTATTTAGAGTTATATTTCCAAGGGAATCGGCGGTGAACTTGGTGTAATTAGAGGCATCGTAGCCAATTCTGAACTGGCCGTTTGTCGTGTCGGTGCTAAGTAGTGAAAGTAGTGAGGCCGGAGCGGTTGTGCCAAGTCCGAGCCTTGAGTTTGATGTATCCCAGAACAAGTTATTTGAGCCGGATACTGCCGTGGAGCCGGTGAAGAAGGTGAGTTGCCCGGCTACTCCGGTTCCGGTGACTCCACCACCCCCCGCAGCGGTGGCTCCGAGATCTTGCCATGTGGAGCCGTTATAGAAGAAGAGTTGGTCGCCGTCGTTGTAGATGTCACCCGTTGCAGGTACCGTTGGTTGGGTTCCGCTTCTTATTCTTAGCGACGCTTCGGATGCTGTAGCGCCTCTGACGTCAAACCATGCCAAAGGAGCCGTTGTTCCTATTCCTAAATTACCCCCTGAGTTAAGAGTCACCATTGCAGTAGTACCTCCGTCTGTAGTCCAGAGCTGGTTGCTGCCACTTTCAGATCTCCATATAAGGTCGTTGTCGCGTGAGCCTACAGCAAACTGACCTGCTGACGCGGCTAGCCCGAAGAATGCTCTGTTTGTAGTTCCTTCCAGGAAAGCTATTGCGTGCTGATCGGTTGTGGTATTTAAGGTGAGTAAGTACGCGGGGTTCGTAGTTCCGATACCGAGGTTTGAGTTTGCATCGATATATACACCTTTTGCGCCTGCGACACCCGTACCGCCTCTGAGCCAAGTGGTTCCTTCGACTTGAAATTTTGCAATTGGGTTTGTTGTGCCAATACCGGTATATCCTGACTCGTTTACGAATAGTCCTGAGTTAGCTGATAGTCCTCTTAACCAGATAGTACCTGATACATCAAGGTTGGTTAAAGGTCCCGATGTTCCTATACCGAGTCTTGTTTGAGCGTTATCCCACCATAAATTATTTGATCCTGATATTGATGTGGAAGCGGAAAAGAAGGCAACCTGTGTGGCAAGACCCGATCCTGCGATTGTTGCAGTGCCTGAACCTGTTGTGTCTGCCGCGCAGTACCAGACCGAAGCAGTTGAGTTCCATTTTAAGACCTCTCCGTTTCCGCACCCCCCAAGAAGTCTAAGACCTGAGGTTGTGACCTCAAGTCCTGAGTTATTTGATGTGACAGAAGTTGTACCTGTTGTGTCGGAATCTATTGTTATACTATCTGCCGAAAGGGTTATACCGTTTCCCGCCCCTATATTTATTGTTGTTGCCCCC
>Ga0208957_1000656_pt1 | contig 24079 bp, 40 predicted proteins | sample RifOxyA1_FD_184029 | JGI IMG/M metagenome (GOLD analysis project Ga0208957, IMG submission 184029) | Groundwater microbial communities from Rifle, Colorado - Rifle Oxygen_injection A1 (SPAdes) | ecosystem: Environmental > Aquatic > Deep subsurface > Groundwater | place: Rifle, Colorado, United... | reverse complement strand
TTCTGTGATCGCCGCTTCCAACGTGTAGCGCAGCATCGCCAGCGCATCGGATACCGCCCGCGGGTTCGCCAGGTTGCCTGCCAATGCCCGGCGCGCCGTACGGTATGCGGTCAAGACCAATCCCCGCGGATGTTCGGTCGTGCCCAGCCGCGCAAGGATGTCCGCTAAGGTGTCGCCTGCCGCCAAAGCCGCCCGGATCGAGCGCGAGTGCTGCGAGTAACTCACCCCTCACCGCCCAATCCTATCTGGCGCATCATCGACCGCGCCCGGTATTCGTCGGTTTCCTTCATCGCTGCAATTTCCTCTTGCGTGTAACCGGCTTCGATCCACAACTGTTCCTCGGGCACGCCCAGCTGCCGCTTGGCGGCCACGTCTTCCAGCGTCTGGCGGCTGCTCCACAGCGTTGTCAGGCGCTGGCTTTCGTCAAGCCCGGCTTGCCCGAAATGGTTAGACAGGCGGCGGGAGATACTCATTACATCTTCCCAGCCGTTGCCAAACAGCGTCTGGCGGTTGACCACCTTCGCTTCCAGCGGCTCCCGCTGCTCGCGCAAGGCTTCGGCGCTGGATACCTGGCGGGTTTGCATGAAGCGGCTGGCGGGCGTGTCGGATACGATAGCGGTCAGCAGCACGAGCTGCGAAAGCACCTCCGATATCTGGCTCAGGTCGCCGGCTTCGATCGCATCGAAGCTCGCATCCTGCGGCCCCTTGGTCGAGCCGATGATCTGCCCTGGAGCGATGCGCTGCGCGTTCGACCCGTCCGTTTTAGGTTCCTTGCCGTCGGAAGTGGGAAAAAACCCGAAAGCCTTGAAGATGCGGAAGGCGGAAACGTCCGCTGATGCCAGCAGGTCGATCAGCGTCTTATTGCCCGCGTCCTGCATGGGCACGATGTCCAGGGCTTCAGGGCGCAGATCTTTGTTGCGGAAGTGGGCGACCGGGATGCCCAGCGGCAAGCCGTCGCTGCCAATCCAGGGCAGCGGCCAGGCGGTTGCAGGCGGTACGCCTTCGTACTCCCGCCACGTCCCGCCGCCGTCGCCACGCACGTAACGCTCGATGCGCTCCGGGTAGTAGAGCGTGCGGCGCTGCCGGCTGCGGCGCTCGCCGCCGACCACGATCGTTTCAGTCCACTGCTTGACGGCATACAAAGGATCGGAATAGATGTCGCCGTCCGGGTAGACCATCAGCACCCCGTAGCCGTCGCCGCCGGCGGTGGTGTCGGTGTAGCGCGGGGTGGGTGTGAAATGCGGGCGGCGCTTGGCGGCGTCCCAGTCTACGATCACAAAATGCTCGCCGGATACCAGCGCCTGGTCGTGCACGTCTACCTGGATTGCATCCATGCGGTTAGCCTGCCACAGGTCCCATGCCCACTGCGCTTGCAGCTTCACGCCTTCAGCGTCCGCCGGCTCCGTGCTATCGAAGCCGGATACCAGCAGCCGCTCACTGATTGCCGTTACCACGGAGCGGATCAGGTTCATCTTGAACTGCGCCCGCTTGTTCTTGTGCAAGCCCAAAAACTCTTTCATGCGCTCGGTAAGCAGCGTGTCGTGCTTGCCTTCATGATAGCGGCGGCATAGGGCGATGTCGCTTTGCAAGTCCAGCTCGGACTGCGCTAAAGCGTCCAGGTAACTCATTTCGATTGCGTCAACCATTTATGTGTACCTCACCACAAAGCTCGCCGCGGAACCCTGCGCAGCGTAGATCGCCAGCGCCCAGGCCCAGAATTTATCGGCGTGATGCTTTTCGTTGGCCTCCGTGTCATAGACTTCATTGCGCGCCGCCGTCGTAGTCTTGCGAATGGAATGCACCTGGTAGGCAATCTCCCGGTCCGGCGGCAGCGGCACGTTGCCGCGCTCCGCTTGCAGCTTCGCCTCGATCGCCCACAGCGCCTTGCGCTCGTTGGTGAATGTCACGCCGGTTGCCTTGCCGGTCTTTTCCAGGTGCTCTGCGAGCTGGTTGCCAATGCCCGTCTGATCGACCAGCACATTCGTAAACGGCAGGCGCTCGATCAGCTGCGTGAAGCAGGCCGCCTGGTCGTCGAACTCTACCCGGTCCAGCGACACGGCGATGCGCAGCGGCATCCGCCCGTCCGTCGTGCGCCCGACTGCAAATAATTCGCTCAGGTCCTTCTTGCGCCCGATGTCGATCCCGCCGGCCAGCGACGGCTCCATGTGACCGTCTGAGATCGCTTCCAGGACCAGCGGGATCAGCGCCAGGGCGTCGTCTACGTTGGACGCCCGGTACCAGCGCATGTGGCCGCTCTCGAAGGCCTCTTGATTGCGCCGTATCAGGTCCCAGGATATCCAGGCGGTGGTTTCGTCTACGATCTGGCATTCGTACTCCTGTCCGAAATCATCTTCCGGCATATTGGCGAAGATCGCCTGTATCCGGTCATTGCCGAATAACGCTACTCGCTGCTCGGTGGTCAGCGCCGGCGCAAGCTTGCGAGCAGCTGCTACGTTGACGCAGAAGGCGGCTACTTCCCACCACGGGGTACGTTTGCGCCGGTAGCCGGGGTACTTGCGCAGCTTCTGCTCTGCCACTTCCCAAAACACACCCGAAGCCCCACGCGGCGATGAGCCAATTCGCAGCCTGCCACCCTTCGAGATGACCGGCAGCGCCGCCGTGTAAACATCCCGATCGCGCTGAACGTGGGCGAATTCGTCCAACACCACGTTCATGCGTGATTTGCCGCGTGGCGGGCGGCTGGGCAGCGAGATCAGCCGCGCCCCGTTGTCGAACTCCATGCTCATTACGCTGTCACGGATCAGCCGCGGCGTTCCTGCCAGGCTGATGGCTTCGTGTATCTGGCGGGCGTAGCGGATCTTCTCGGCGGCTTCCTCCTGGTTGATCGACACAAAGATGGTGCCGTCGCCTTGCAGGTGCGCATCCGCTATCGCTTCGGCGGCTACAGTCCACGACCAGGCTATCTGGCGGGATTTGTTTTCAATTCTGAAGGTGCTATCGTCGTTCAGGTGCTGAAGCTGGAAGTGTTCCCACTGCGCATCTTCAACGCCCGTAGCGGCGGGTAGATCAAGACTGTCTAGCAGGTATTCGGCGCGCAGGGAAAACTGCTTCACGCATCTGCTTCCCCGGCGTCGTTTTCGTCATCTTCAAAGGTCGCCATGACTTCAGCGGCTTTCAGCCGGCGCGCTTCGGCTTGCGCTTTCCATTCGGCCATGCTGAGCGTGGCTACCGCCAGCGAGCCGGAGTGCTCGACCGTATCCCGGTACTTCTCGGGCTTGTGCGCTTTCAGCATGAAGATCAGAAGCGTGTCCGAGTATTCGCGTATCTTGCCGCAGACGTCGCCTTGATAGAACACTGGCTTCAGCGTTCCCTTCACTGCCCGGCGGTGCGCTTCAAGCTCCATGCCTTCGATGGCAGCTTCAACGGCTTCCTTCCAGGCGGCTGCAAATTCCTTGCTACGCTCGCGCTCGTCGTAGGCGGTGGAGCGGTTTACGCGCGCTGCTTTGGCCGCCGCCGTGACGTTGCCGGTGCGCTCCAGGACGGTCAAGAAGCGCGCGCGGCGCTCGTCCGTGAAGTCGGTGTAAGGCTTGCGGTCCGCCTCTTTTTTAAGTGTCGATTTTGTCGATTCGCTCACCCGTCCCGCCTCCACAGCAGCAGCGTGCGCGCCTTCAGCCGCCGGTCTGTCCACAGCACCCGGCGGCTGTCAACGGCTTCGATCTCCGCTACGATCATGCGCCACATGCGGCGCTGGATTACATGCCGTAGCAGGCGGTTGCTCACGAAGAAGGATAGCTTCATGCGTTACCAGGTCTTGATGCAGTCGTCGTCACGGATGTACAGCGTCTCGCCGTCGCGCCCGCGCTTGCCGGTCAGCTTGAAGTAGTCTTCGCCGCCGTCAGCACGCAGCCCCTTCGGATCGACGGGCAGCAAGTCGCCTACCGTGAATTGGATGCGCTGGCTGGTAAGGCTGCTGTCGCTTGGGTAAATCTGCATGATAGGCAGCCCGACGGCGTTGTTGGCCTTTGTGAAGCGGGCATTGGCGCGTGGATCAGCCGTCACGCGCACCAGGTAAGCAGACGGAGCGGGCGGCTGTGGTGTTGGCTCAGGCTCTGGCTCCGGATCCGGCGCTGGCTCGGGTTCGGGGACGGATACCTCGGCGCTGAAATTGATATTGATGATGATGGCAGCTTCCGGGAACTCTTCCTGAAGCGCCTTGATTTGCTCGATATTCATATCTTCCTCCGGGATAACAATAGGCGGTACGGGTACGGGTACGGGTTCAGGCTCCGGTTCGGGCGGCGAAGGCGGCAGCGGCGCTGGCTCAGGCGGCCAGTCGTAGGCGGCAATGGCGTCCCAGGTCGGCAGGTTTTGCGATGCGTCCCAGCTCCAGAAGTTGGCCGCCGGCAATCCGGCGCTCTGCGCAGCCTGCAAGAAGGCGTTACAATCGGCGGGCGTGGATTGCCAGCCGTTTTGCTTCCAGGCGGCCCCGGTGGGGATGATCGGCAGACTGGTTAGCCGGCGATACTCTGCCAGGCTACGCGTGAGCTGCTGCACGGGGTCGTGGCTGTAAAGCCAGTACACCTGCGGCATAGCCAGGTTGCAGCGCGCCAGGAAAGCGGCGTAGGGGAATTGCGGGTGCAAGGACGGGAAACGGTAGGTGCTCAGGGCGATTGGCAGGTCAGAAACCCCTGAGCGTAATGCGGACATATAGGCGATGGCCGCCGTCGCCATGCCGGGCGCTTTGAACTCGCGCTCAGCATTGACCACGAAACCGGTCACGCCGGTGCGCAGGATTTCCCGAATGGCAACCTGCGCTTCGACGGACGGCGATTGGCCGTAGATATACTGCCAGCCCCAGACTTCGATGCCGTAGGCTTGCAGAGCTTCCACGATGGCCGGGACGTTTACAGACTGGTTGTAGCCAAGTACCCCGTCCGCGATCTTGATCAGCACGTGCCCCAGATCTGCGGCGTAGGCGGCTGCGGCAATCTCCTGCGGGCGCCCGGCGTTGCAGTTGATCGCCTTCCACATGAAATAACCTTTACCGGATAACAGGCTCATGTTTTGCTCTCTTTCAAAGGACCGGTGCCCTTACGCTTGATAATCACCGTTCCGCCTTCCAGTTTGGTAACTGGCGTCTGCTTCAGCTCCTCGAGCTGCGCTTCCAGGTCTTCAATCTGCTGGCGCTGCCTTGCGACTTGCTGTTTCAGTGTTTCGGCTTCGGTTTGCAGCTTGGCAATCTCAGCGTCCTTGCCGATCAATGCCTCTTCCAAAGCGACAATGCGCTGAATGTTCCGCTGGTTGGCCTCCACGCTTTCACGTTTGGCTTTCTCCAGCTCATCATTCAATTCACTGCGCCGTTTCCGTTCGGTGGCCAGGTCACCTTCCAGGCACGTTACCCGCTCGGTCAGCGGCCTGAGCAGCGCCGTAGCCCCTTCGATGACTAGGTTATCTGTTTCCGCATCCGTCTTTTTGCGGTTTGCCCAGAAGCTGATCAGCGCCCCAATGGTGCCGCCACCCAGCAAAAAGCTGATGATGGTGATAATGGTGGTTTCACTCATTTGCCCCTCTCCCGGTATTCTGCGATGACGATGATGGCGATGCCCAGGAGCAGCAATCCACCAACCAGTCTCAGATAAGCCGAAGCGATCGTGTAGGCGGTTGTATTTCCTATCGCTTGCGAGTTGAAAAAGTAGTCCATCACGTAAAAGACCACCGTCGCAAAACAGTAGAAAATGGGCGCTACAACCAGCCCCCGGTACTTCGGAATTTTTCTTGCCGCCTGGACCCATGCGAACAATGCCAGCAAGAACACGACGCCATTGACATTCTGCAAGGACTGCAAATCCGGCATGCTGTCCACTTGCTGCTTATACAACCAGGCTCAAGATCAAGGCTGCCAGGCTCAGGTGATACCAGGAAACCTTGGCCGGGACCTGGAAGGCCGCCAGCAGCATCAGGATAAACGCTACAACGTACAGGATCAAATCGATTGACATTTACCGTTCCTTTCAAGTCGCTCTAAGGGGGTGGGTCGAGCAACCCCTGATCTTTGATGTAGGTTCGTAGCTCCCTTACCTCGTCCTTGAGTTTGTCTATCTCAAGGCGATAAGCAGCTAATTGATTGCTCATGGTTTGGATCAGCATTACCCAGGATTTGGCGGCCAGCTCGTCTTCTTCAGCCCCTTTCTTTCTGGCGTCTGCCAGCCGGAGTACCGCTTCTGCGTCGTTGATTCGCCGCTGTGATCCGGCTAGATACCAGGCGACGCCGCCGCCACCTAACAGGCCAGTGATCAGGGCAACAAAGATCGGCAGCCAGTTATCCATGCGGCGGCTCCTTTATCCTCTCCCCACGCCCAGATCAGCAGTGCCGTCTCGCTCCGCCTTCGCCAGTTGTACATCCACCTTTTGGGGCGTCAGCTTGTATACTCCCTGGTTCGCCATGATCGCAAAGATAAATGCCCGGACCAATCCCAGAATGCCGATCTTGTCGCAGGTCATGTCCAGGCCAAATAGGTCCGACAGGATGCCAAAGCACGCCAGGGCGTAGGTTCCCAGGGCAACCAGGGCCATAAGCCCCAGCATCACCAGTTGCTGAGTTTCTTTTGCCAGCTCGGCAAAGCGGGTGCGCAAGGTGGGGATATACGAAAATGCCAGCGATAGTACAACGCCGGCTACCAGTGCCAAAGTTTCAGGTGTCATTTGATTGTGCCTCCATTTCGACCATCGTTAGCGGTTAAACAAAAAACGCCAGGCGCACTCCCGAAGGAGCGTCGCCAGGCGTCACCCGGCTGGATCACGGCGTTATCCGTTTCGGATAACTCGCACCGTGTTCAGATTTGAGTATATAGACTTTTCAGTTTGATGTCAACCCTAAACCGTTGCAGTTTCCAGCTTCGCCGCCCTGCGTTTCACCGGCGGCTTGTATTCGAAGCGCCGCACAGTCAGGCACTGCGGGCACGTAATCTCAGCCTGCTCGATGTAAACCACTATCGAGAAGCTGATCACCGGTATCACAGGCACACCGTCTCTGATCACCACTGGCGCAAGACGGTGCTTGCAATACAGGCAGGTAAGCCAGGTAATTGGTAAAGGCGTCTCTGTCAAAATTACAGTAAGTAACCCTGGACCACAAGTAGCAGGATGATTGTAACATATGTGAGTCAAGAATATTGCTTACCCTAATGTAAGTTTTTCTAATGTTAACTACTTGACATTCCACATAAAATAGTTTATACTTGTATTAAGTAATTAACAACTTAACAAACAGTTTGCCCGACGATGCGCTAACACCGCCGGGCCGGTCAGAAAGGAGACACCCAATATGACCATCGAAATCATACCACAATCCACCATGCGCAAGGCCCCTACCTTCGGATCACCCGAGACGGTCGCCAATCCCGATATCTACCCACAGGCCGACAGCCGGCTGCGGCTGGCGACTGAGTTTGTCGCTCCCCGCGCTTGTGACTGCGTCAATTGCAGCCGCCGCTTGCAGGCTGGCGAAGGCGTGCGCTACATCGGGCATCGCCAGGGCTACGTCTGCCTGGATTGCGCGACTGAGCTGATCACCCGCCAGGCGGCTTACGTATGGCACCCGCTCCTGTTGGCCTGGGTCGCTCGCGGCTTCAGCGGCCAGGATACCATCACGGGCGCACAACTCGCAGAGCGCACATTTGGAGCTACGCTGGATAAAATCGAAACCCTGCCAGTCTCCAGGCTGGTTGAAGATTACGCTTGCTACCTGGAATGTCTGCCGGATGAGTATTTCGATCTGGATACAGCCGGGCAAGAGCGGGTGAGTGAGCACGCCCGCCGCCTGTACTTCGCCGGCACCATCGACGAAGAAGCGCTGGCTCTTTGCGCCTGGGCTACTTACCAGATCGAGCAGGATAAAGCCGCCGGGCGTGAGTGCGATTGCAACGGCGTCAACAGCGCCGGTTGCAGCATCTGCCGCCCGTATGCGGTGCTTGCGCACTACCGCGGGAGGGAATAATGTTATATATCCTGGCAATCGTTACCCTGGTGATCTTAGCCGCCGCTCTATGCTGGATCGAAGCGGAGCAGGCTGAATACGACCGCAAGCATTATGATCCTAAGACCGAGAAGGTCGATAAGAAGTAAGTCCATCTTTTAGACGCCGTGACCGAACAGGACGGCAAAGGAGATTAGAATGTCCGATCAAACGAAAACCAGCAAGCCAGAACTACCCGAGATGGCAGACCTAAAAAACCTGTCCGAATCACCCGCCAGCATGAACTTCTTTGGCATCACCAAGGCCGGCTGGAACGTACAGTTTACCCTGCGCGATATCGACGAAGACCGGCTTATGGAGCGCTTCGCCCGCTTCGTTGGCCTGCTCGACCAGTATCATGTCACGCCCAAGCCCGTCGGCCAGCAGCCGCAGCAGCCTGCTGCTCCACAGCCCCCCGCTTCGGGGATACCCAATACCACACCCACACCGCCGCCTGCTACAACCGGAAATGCGCACACCAGCCAGGATCAGAGCTTCGCCGCCGATAGCCTGATAGGCTCGATCCTGGAAGGCAAGCTGTACTGGAAGGTCAAGGGCGGGCGCTTCAGCAAATATGGCGTCGCTATCTGGCCCGAAGTCTTGAAGGTTGCCGGGTTCGATGTGGATGCGCTCGATCCCCGCCAGGCTTATGGCCTGAACGGGTTCACCGCCTACTATGCCGCCGACGAAAACGGCAAGGCGACCAAGGTCACCCGCCTGGAGCGGGAATAACCCCTGAGCTAAGGCTAGCGTCGCTAGCTTAGCTGGCGAAGTCAGCATATCTTGGATCGATAGTCTGGCTTGCCACCAGCCGCCCGGCTCTACAATCCCCCAGGGCCGGGCGGCAATCGAAAGGATGAGACACCATGACAGATCTGAACCTCGAAGCCGCTGAGCGCGAGAAGGAAATCCAGCGCCTGACCGGATACGGCCAGGAGCAGCTTGACCATGAATTTTTAGATAAAGAATGGGAACGCGCCGAGCTGGTCCGGGAAGTGCGCCAGGAGTTTGAGACGCTGATCCCTACCTGCCTTGCCCCGTTCCTGACTGTCTACGGGCGCGAGAATGTCAATATCCATGTCCCCGGCGAATACACCCCCATCGGCGTCGTGCGCAACCGTAACTCTCCCAGCGGGGCTAAGTTTATCGTCTGGCGCGCCAGGGGCACCGGGAAGCGGGCTGCTCTGGGCGGAAACGGATTGTCCACACACGAAACCCCGTCTATCGAAATCGCCCTGGCAATGGCGCATAAGGAATACCTCAAGCTGCAAGAGCTGAAGGCGCTGCCCACCCCGGTAGACTGGCTGGAAATAGCCAAGGGGATGGTAGACCCGGACCAGGTACAGGGCGCAATCGCCGCGTCCCTGGTCGGCATACTCGAACACCTGCGCGAGCGGGAATAGATCAGCTACCGCCGCAGCCGCCAGCGGATAGCACACATCCTAACTAATCCACGCGAAAGGAGGTAAGTTTCTCCTGCATACCACAGTAGGATTGTGGCGGCCATCATTCCCCAGCCGGCGTCTTGGCGGACTCCACCGGCTGGGGGAGTGGGTTGGTAAGATGTGCTATTATTAACTACTTGACATAAAAGCGAATATACTATACAATCCTTATATCCAAGCTAAAGGAGGTTCGATGCTAAGTCAGATGTCCCCAATGACCGTCCGGTTGACGGTCTCCGCATTACTGGACCAGCGTAATATGAGTACCGCTGAGTTCGCTGAAGCTGCCAGCCTGACATACAACCAGGCTCTAGCCCTGCGACGTGGCGCATACTCACGGATCGACGTTGAAACCATAGAGCGCATTTGCAACGCTCTTGGCGTTCAGCCCGGCGATCTGTTCGTAACGTCCGGGGAGACCGAATAAACAAGACGGTCCAGCGCCTGAATAAGCACCGGACCATCAAGCTCACCCGCCAATCCTGACCGGACCTGCCACAGTCAACCAGGAGAGCGGGCGCAAGACCACCCGGAGGGGTGGATCATGCCTAACCCTTACGTACTAACCCCCAAATAACCCTACCTATTCACCCCGCCGGGCGATTGCGTCATGTCGCCCGCGTGGGGTATTTTTATGGGGAAAGCAGCGATGAGCCATCCCGCACCTTACGAAGATAATTCAGAAGCTAAGCTAGCGACACCCTGCCACATCTGCCACGGATCCGGCAACTGCCAGGCCTGCGAAGGCTACGGCTGCATGACCTGTGACTACACCGGCGACTGCCAGGCCTGTGACGGCACGGGCGAAAAACAGGCCGCCAGGCGTGGTAGGCCGCGCAAGAAGGTTCCGAGCATCCGCCGCTAGGCTTGCCCCTCCCAGGATGCTCTGGCCGCTTACTGGTATCCCCGGACGGGTTTTCTCTAACTTTCTCTCCTACCGTCCGGGGAAAGCGGCAACCTTGCCAGCACCTTACGATCCGGCTCTCTCGATCATCTGCGCTCGCAAGCCGGCGATCTGGCCTTCCACTTCCGCCAGCTTCGCCCGAGCGTCGGAGCGCTTGCCAGCCTGCGTCATAGATGCCAGCGCCCCCGCCAGGGCGATGAACGCCCCGACGTACCAGGCGGACGACAGAACGAACGCCAGGCCAGCGCCGATCAAGAGACCCAGCAGCCCAATCCTTAGTGAGATTGAGCGGCAGCGGCGGCGGCTTCACGCACGCCGCCGGCCTTCTTGCAGCTCGTCCAGCTGGAGTTGTAAAGCAATCAAGCTATCAGACATACAGCACCTTGCACCTTACAAACTGAATATGCAATTGAAATTAGTAGGGCGGGTGGGAGTTGAACCCACACGGTATTACTACCGGGGGATTTTAAGTCCTGCCTGCCGCACAGGTGGAGCGCGTGAGTCCCCTGTACGATCCGAAAAACAACCCGGGGGCGATAAAGTCCCCCGCATCGTTTCACTTCTGCCAGAAGCGGTCATACGCCTCCTGCAGATGTGAAACCGAAAACATCCCGTAATGCTCGACCGTTACGGAGCTTGTTGAATGTCCCATGAGCTGCGATAACGTCCCCAGGTTCATGCCATTGGCAGCCATGCGGCGGCCAAAGCGATGCCGCCACTGATGCGGCGACCAGGCGCCGCCTACCCCACCCGCCAGAGCGTAACGCTTGAAGATGCCATAAATCCCGGCCTCTTGCAGCGGGTGCCAGGGCGTACCGGGGCAGCGACCCAGGAACACGGCGTCAAAGCCGCTGTCCGCAGGGCGCACTTCCAGCCAGCGCTCGAGCGCTCCTAGCCCGCCTTCGGTCATCACCACCGGGCGGGTTTTATCCCCCTTTTCACGCACCAAAGCTACACGGCGCATCTCAGGCTTGGGATGATCTAGAAACAGATCCCCCAACGCCAGATGCGTCACACCCCCCAGCCGGCAGCCGGTATCTGAAACGAAATACAGGATTGCGTAATCTCTCGGCTGCTCGTAAGCGGCGGCCAGCATCTTGCCGGCGTCCGCATCCGAGATGCCCTTCTCCCCGATCCTACCTTTGCGCGGCGGCTTGAGCAAGCGCGCCGGGTTATCCGGCAAGAAGTCGTGCTCGAGCAGCCAGCGAAAGAAGCGCCGGGCGGCTCGCACGTAGCCGGATACCGTCTGCGGCGACAGGCTGCCCGTCTCAGCCGGGCGGGTGGTATTGCCCTGGTAGAGCGTATCCCGCCGGATCAGCTCCGCCTTCCAGGCCAGCAGGTCCACTTCCAGCACCGTAACCAAAGGCTTGTTGCCCAGCATCTCTACCAGATCGTGTAAGCGGTGCGCGTACCAGCGGCGGGTGGCCGGCGCTTTATCCGCCAGGTCCAAGGCAATAAAGGTTTCAACGGCGTTAGACAGATCGAGCTCAAGCGCCGTCGCCAAGTTGGTTGCAGTCTGCGTAGGCATCTTGTATCACTCTCCCGAACCTAAAAGCTGCAATCCGAGGATTGCCAGCCTGGGCCGGGGGTGATGCGACTTTGGCAGGTCTCACCATCGCCCCCGGCTACATTGTCGCATAAATTCCACGTCCCCTAACGATACATAAACATAACAAGCCTGTCATCCCCCGGCAATACTAAAAGCGGGTGATCTGGCGGGCTAACCCCAGGAGGTAAATGATGGTCTATGTCATTTTGATCTTAGCTTTAGCAGCCGTCGTTGTCATTGTGGTTTATTCGCTTGCTTTAGGGCTTGCCAATAAAGCCAGCGAAACCGACGACCTGCTGGACCGCCTCGAGTGGGAGGCCAGGCAAAAGCAGCGGGTTACCTGCACGCCGGAGAAAAAGCCATGAGCAGCGGCGAATGGATCCTGACCCGCATCTCAGCCCGGCTGGATGATCCCTTCCAGCTTGCGGTGGATAACGAAGTCCAGGCGGATGTGCAGTACTGCGAATACTGCAAAGGCTTCTACGGCGCTACCGGCCACGTCCCGCTCGCCTGCCCGGACTGCGGCAGGCGCAGAGACGCAAATTGGGTGGCAAGGATCGAAACCGCCGCCCGCTATGCGCTGGGGGTGAAGCCATGAAACCCCATAAAGCGAAAACGCCCACGCCGGTAGGCGAGCGCATCGTTGGCGTCATCCGCAAGCACGGCAAGGTGGTCAGCCTGCTGACCATCCCGGCGGATGTAGCCGACAGCGGCCAGGTCCGAGCGTGGCAGCGCATTCTCAACGGCTACCTGTCTTTGACGGCTTACCCGCTGGAAGGGAGCGACGATGGACGTACAAAAGATGATTGACAATCTCCCCGCCGGACTGGACCGGGCTATCCTGCGCGTGCTCAGCTTCCACACCGGGCGCGAGCAGGCCATCAGCCGCGACAGCCTGCGCCTGGAATTGGACATGATCGGCTTCCGCCTCCACGAGCGCGCTATGCGTGCGGCAATCAACCAGCTGCGCAAAGCCGGGCAGCCGATATGCTCCACGGGCGGCGAAGGCGGCGGCTACTACCTGGCCTCGGATTGGAGCGAGCTTACCGAATTTTTAGACCGTGAAGTGCGCCCCAGGGCAATGGACCTGCTCGAGCAGGAGAAGGCGTTGAAAGCAGCCGCCGAGCGGCGCTGGGGGCGCTACGCCCCAGAGCGGCAGCCGGCGTTGTTTTAGGACACAAATAGAAGGTACACAATGAGCATTATTAGAGTCGTAAAAGACAGCAAGTACTTTGCTGCCAGTAATGAGCCATTCAACGATGAGCGCCTGTCATGGGAGGCCCGCGGCGTGATGGGCTACTTGCTCAGCAAGCCCGATAACTGGCAGGTGATGTTCAGTGATCTGGTAAACAGCGGACCAGCTGGTATTAAAGTTATCAGGCGCATCCTGAAGGAGTTGCAGGAATACGGTTACCTGGAACGCGAGCGTCTTAATAAGGGGGGTGGTAAGTTTGAGTGGGTGTCCGTGATACACGAAACCCCACATGTGGGGGATGCAACCATCTTACCCCCAAGGGTAGATGGTGCAACCATCTTACCGTCATCCATCGATGGTTCAACCATCGATGGTAAAGGGGTAGATATATTAAGTACTGAATCACTAAGTACTGAATCAATAAGTACTGAAGAAAGAGTTGTCAATCCGCAAGCTGAGATGCTGGGCGTTTTGTCCGATGTCACCAAACTGGACTACAAGATCAAGCGCAACGCTGGCAGGCTGGCTAAGCCGTCAAAAGAATTGCTTGTCGCCGGCTATCTTCCCGAGCAAGTAAAAACATTTTATAGCCCCGGCGATTGGTGGTACACGCACGACTGGCGCGGCCAGAAAGGGCAGCCGCCCACCCCTGAACAAATTCTGGAAACCATAGCGCAGGCCAACAACGGTAACCGAAAACCCGAGCGCCGCTTCTCGGAGGTGTGGGAATGAGCGACCTATCCGCCGCCGTGATGGTCCGCAAGCTGGAAGCGGAGCGCATCTTCGCTAGCGTCGCCTTCCGCAATCCGCAGCGCGCGGCTGAGCAATGCGGCTGGCTGGCCCCGGATGTTTTCAGCGATGAGCGGCTATCCGCTTACTGGAAAGAGTTTACCGCCACGAAAGACCGCGACGCCGCCGCAATGAACGTCGATCCGCTCCTGCTTTATGACCTGGTATCAGGCGCGCCGGATGAGATTTACCCGCAAGACCTGAACCCGTTCGCGGAGCGTATCCTGAAAGAACGCTGGCTCTACTACGCCGCCGGCAAACTGGCCGACATCGCCCTGGCCGTAGGCGACGGCAGCTACGAAGACGCCTGGCGCAGCCTGGAAGCCCTGCAGAATAACCGCCCGAGCGCCGCCGCGACTATTTCCCCGATTGGCGATGCGTTCCTGGAATTTACCGCCAGCCTGTATGAAGACGGGGTAAAGGCTGTCGCCATGCCCTTCCCTAAGCTCCACAACGCTTTCGGCGGGTGGTGGTTCAAGAACTTCTACGTTATCTGCGCCCGGCCAGGCGTGGGCAAGACCGCTCTGCTGCTACAAGCCGCCCGCGTCGCCGCTCACCACCGCCGGCGAGTGCTGTTCGTCAGCCTGGAAATGTCCGAGCGGGATCTGATTGCTCGTATGGCATGCGGCGCAGCCGGCATCAGCTACCGGGACATGATGGCGAAGCGCCTGAGCGACGATCAGCGCGATAAGCTGGCGGAAGCGTCCGGCAGGCTGGCCGATCAATACAACAACCTGTTGATGATCGATGACACCGTGCGCATGAATACCAACCAGCTCTGGCAGAAAGTCGCCAGCCTGAAGCCGGACATCGTATTCACCGACCATCTGCGCCTGTTCGCGGATGATGACGCTCGCAGCAACGAAGTCAAGCGCCTGGGGCGCATCTCCTGGGCGCATAAGCAGATCAGCCGCGAGTTTGACATCCCCGTGATCGCCGCCGCTCAGCTCAACCGCAAGCTGGAAGATCGCACCGACAAGCAGCCGACCCTGGCGGACCTGCGCGACAGCGGCGAGATCGAGGAAAACGCCGACGTGGTGATCGGCATACACCGTGACAGGACCGCTATCGAAATGGGACTGGCAAAAACCACCGCCAGTCTGGTCGGATTGAAGTTTAGGAACGGCCCCGATAGCATCCTGGTAAAGACCGACTTCGACGGTCAGGCGCAATGGTTCGATACCGGCGACAAGGACAGCGCCTTCAGCCAACCCATCCCGTTCTGATCATAGGAGACACCCCGACATGAGCGATTTATCCAACGCATTTTTAGAGCTTGTCCGCCAGGCGCACGCCCGCCTGCGGCAGCAGCCCGCCGAAGCGGTAGCCGCTGCGCAGCAGACGCCGGCGCGCCAGATGTACTGCGCAGACTGCGGCAAACAGACGCCGCATAGCCTGTTCGTAAACGGTGACTGGGAGCATTTCGTCTGCCAGCTTTGCCGCCACGTGCAAGATTACAGAGTGAGGTGAGGATGATAACCACCGCTAACTACACCCCCGAATACCTGCAATTCCTGGAAGGCAAGGTTGTAGACGTGGAGCACACCGGCTTCGAAGTCGATCCCGCCCGCCTGCACCCCGCTAACTTCCCGCATCAAAATGACGCCGTGCGCTGGGCGGCCAACCTGGGGCGAGCGCTGATTGCGATGAGCTTCGGCTTAGGCAAGACCCGCATACAATGCGAGCTTGCCCGGTTGATCTACGAGCGCACGGGCGCCAGGTTCCTGGTCATCTGTCCGCTGGGCGTCAAGCATCAATTCAGCGAAGAAGACGGCCCGGTCCTAAACATGCGCTGGCAGTATGTGCGCACCGACGCCGAAGCCGCCGCCGCCGATACCCCGTACCTGATAACCAACTATGAGCGGGTGCGCGATGGCAATATCACCGCTGAAACGATCAAAAGCCTGGCGGGCGTATCGCTGGATGAAGGCTCGATCTTGCGCAACCTGGGCAGCAAAACTTCGCAGGTCTTCAAGGACCTGTTCGCAAATACCCCGTATCGTTTCGTTGCCACTGCAACGCCTTCGCCCAACGATTACAAAGAATTGATCTACTACGCCGAATTCCTCGGCATCATGGATCACGGCCAGGTGCTTACCCGTTGGTTCAAACGCGATACTGCCAAAGCCGGCCATCTGACCATCCATCCGATGCACGCAAAAGAATTCTGGCTGTGGGTAGCATCCTGGGCGCTGTTCCTGTTTACACCATCCGACCTGGGCTATCCCGACGACGGCTACAGCCTGCCTAAGCTAAACGTGCACTGGCGTAAGATCAATGTCGACCATACCCGTGCCTGGAACTACGTCGATAACTACGGCCAGCGCCGCCTGTATCTGGATTCGGCCGGCGGCGTGCGTGAAGCCGCCGCCGAGAAGCGGGCGACGTTGCCGGACCGCATCGAGAAGATGCTGGAAATTATGGCCGATAACCCCGATCGGCACTGGCTACTCTGGCATCACCTGGAAGATGAGCGCCGGGCGATCGAGAAAGCCGTCACAGGCTCGCTCAGTGTATACGGCTCGCAAGACCTGGATACCCGCGAAGAGCGCATCTTAGGCTTTGTGCACGGCAGCATCCCAATCCTGGCGACCAAGCCGGAGATCGCCGGCAGCGGCTGTAACTTCCAGCGCCACTGCTACTCGAATATCTTTCTAGGCGTGGATTATAAATTCCAAGATTTCATTCAGGCCGTGCACCGCACCTACCGCTTCCAGCAGGATCATGATGTAGACGTGCACATTATCTACGCCGAAAGTGAAGACGGCGTAGTGGAAACCCTCAAGCGCAAGTGGGGGCAGCATGACCGGCTGACCCGCAAGATGCGTGACATCGTTCAACAATACGGCCTGTCGCAAGAAGCGATGCGCCGCGATTTGACCAGGAGCATAGGAGTAAACCGCATGGAAGTCACCGGCAAGCTATTTCGAGCAATCAATAACGACTGCGTAGCCGAAACCCGCCTGATGCCCGATAACCACTTCGGTCTTATAGCAACCTCGGTGCCATTCGGGAACCATTACGAATACAGCGCCCAGGTGGAAGATTTCGGACACAACCCGTCCGACGCCGATTTCTGGGGACAGATGGAGTTCCTGATTCCGCAGCTGCTGCGCATCCTGAAACCGGGGCGCATCGCCGCTATCCACGTCAAGGATCGTATCCTGTACGGTCACCAGACTCCCAGCGGCTTCATGGAAGTCGCTCCGTTTAGCGATGAGTGCGTAATGGCCTTTCGCAAACACGGCTGGCTCTACGAAGGCCGCCGGACCATCGTTACCGATGTTGTGCGTGAAAATTCCAGCACCTACCGGCTGGGCTGGACTGAGATGACAAAAGACGCCTCTAAGATGGGCAGCGGCTTGCCTGAGTATCTGCTGCTGTTTCGCAAGCCGCCGTCAACCAATGAGAACGCCTACGCAGACGAACCGATCAAAAAGAGCAAGGACGATTTCAGCCGGGCGCGCTGGCAGGTGGATGCGCATAGCTTCTGGCGCTCGAATGGCAACGGTCCGCTGGATCCGGCTGAGCTGTATGACTACGAGCAGCATATCGAATACCTGGAAGCGAAGGAGAAAGCCGGGAACCTGCCTGCCAGCTTCTTCTATTCCCCGCCTGAAAGCAAGCATGGCTGGGTGTGGGACGATGTGGTATTCATGCGCACGCTAAACAGCGACCAAAGCCGCAAGCGCCTGGAGAATCACGTCTGCCCGCTGCCATTTGACACCGTAGAGCGGATGATCCGGCTCTATTCCAACCCCGGCGACCTGGTGCTCGATCCCTTCGCCGGCCTGTTCACCGTTCCCTATGAAGCTATGAAGCTGAACCGTAAAGCCGTCGGCATTGAATTGAACTCGGACTACTTCGCCGCCGGCGTGCGCTACTGCCAGGACATCGAGCGCCAGGTAACCAGTCCGACCCTGTTTGATTATCTCGAAACCGTCAAGGCATCTGTATCTGGAAACGGAGCGAAGGAAAAGGTGATCGAATGAACCTCCAACAGCTAATCGAAAAGTTCTTCACGCCTGCGGACCTGTACCGCAAGCAGCCCGCCTACCACCGGGCATCGAAGCACACCCTGCCGTCCGGCATCCGAGCGACGAAGCGCTACGCCGACGGGAGGCAGAAGGCGGCCAGGAACCGGCGCAATATGCGGAAGAGGAAGTGAGAGATGGGATTAAGTCGCGTCTCCCAGTTATCGCTTTTCGATAGTGTGTCAGGCCCCGTTCTGAAGCCGGGAACGATCTGCGTCCAATCCTGGGCATGGATTGGGTATGTTCAAGATGTATTCCCGTACTGGATAGTTATGTCGTTTTCGCACCCAGGCTATTACGGCGAAGGCAGTGGGAAAGTTCTTTCGCATAAGGATTTTACTTTCGATGATCCGGCAAAATTCCCGCTTCAGTATTTTTGCAAAGCGATACCTTTTGGCATTGCTCCGGAACAGGTAAATTGGTTTTCGCCGAAAGACTTGATCGATACTGGAAAGCAGTGGAGAGTTCCAAGCCAAGATGAGTTGCGACTCTGGGTGAAGAACAACAGCAGGGGATACCTGGACATGAAACGCAAGCCCTTCCAGGAAGAATCGGAGCTGATCGCAATCCTGGAAACGCTGCCATTATCCTGGGAGTTTGGAGCCTACCAGAGGACTACTTACCATCAAGATTTAATCAATGCCGGATATAAGCCAACTAGGAAATGGAGCTAAACCAATGAGCGAGATAGATGATAGCTATAAATTCGGGAAACTACCAGAGACATCGGCGCTACCTACCCCGGATACCTACTGGCGAAAAGTCGCTGAACAGGAGCGCAAGAAGGCTGCTGACAATCTGCGCCTGGCGGCAGAGCGGGCGAGTGTGATCGCTGAGCTGCGCAAGGAGCTGGAAGAAGCCAAGGCGAAGATCAAGCAGCTGGAAACCGAAAGAGAAGCCGCCCGCGCTTTCTTAAAACCGCTGACAGAATGCAATGGCGAAGATTTTGAGTCTCTGGAAGGGCAAGTAAAACAGACCTTCATGGAGTGGCGCAAGGAGATGCAAGCAATTATTGGCGACTCTCTTGACGACTTTGATCTAGATGAGTTTTTGAAAGAGAGGCATGGTTGAACTACGAAACCACCAGAGAGATTGAAGTGGCTATCGCCAACTGGTTTGACATTCGTCGGCATATCGTTGTTCCGAATGTAAGTTGGGGCATGTTTGGTTACGAGCTTGACCTTTGCGTACTAAACACTACCAGTATGTGCGCCAAAGAGGTCGAAATCAAAGTGTCAAAATCCGATCTTAAGCGTGATGCCGACAAGTATCACCACCACGACCGAAATGGTTTTCTGATCAAAGAGTTGTGGTTTGCTATGCCAGAGAAGATGCGAGGCTGCGAAGATCTCGTACCAGAGCGAGCAGGAATTCTATTTGTCACCAAGAACGGCAGGGTGCTAGTTGAACGCAAGCCAACGGCCAATAAGCTTTACAAGAAATGGTCAGAAGCCAACGCCCTGAAGCTGGCAAGGCTCGGAGCCATGCGTGTCTGGGCTCTAAAGCAGATGGTCAACCGTACTGTAGAACTAAAGAAAGAACTGAAAGAAGCCAACGAGGATGCACGCATGTTGGCGGAGGAGCTAGAGCTTGAGCAAAACCCAGGCTATAGTTGTGCCGCGCTGCGCGCCCACTATGCCCGTGTGAAAGGTGGTGAGGAATGAGCGACGAAACGACCAATCAGGACGTGGTGATTGTAAGGCGCGAATATTACGACCAGACATTCGCTAAGCTTGCCGCCCTGCAAGCGGAAGTGGACAGGCTTAGGAATGAGCTTCAGGAAATCCTTGACCTGGCGCGCACGTCGCTGGCCCCTGATGCGCTGAACATCGGGCAGCAAGGTTGGAGCGAGTATCGGGTAAATAAGATTGCACGAATGGCGAGTGAAGCCCTGGAAGGCGGTGAGTGATGGAACTACCTTGTGGTGAGGATTTGAACTTTTGGGATTCTGGAAAGTCAACTCCGGATAGCTGGATCGATAAAGCAATCGCCCTTATTGAATCACTGGGTGGGAGTGTCCTGTCTCACGCATTTGGCGCGGAGCATGGTGGTCGAGCAGCATATATGCTACGGTTTGAGATTGGGATAGAAGAATATCGCTTGGTGTGGCCCGTGTTGCCAACTCGCTCCACCAAGCCATCAGCAGCCATAACTGCCCGGCGTCAGGCGGCGACCATGCTGTATCACGACTGCAAAGCCAAATGCCTCAAAGCGGTGATCTTTGGAGCACGGACAGCGTTCTTTGAATATCTGGTGCTCCCAGACGGTAGGACTGTCAGCCAGGTATCAAATCACGAGCTGAGCGATATGGCTCCTAAGTTTTTACTTAACGGAGGTGAGTGATGGCGAAGTTTAGAAAGCGACCAATCATTATTGAGGCAGAACAATGGCGGCCTGGCGTACGTATTGAAGGGATGGTTTTAGACGACGACGGCAATCCCGTTATCGAGACGCTCGAAGGCGATATGCGAGTATCCCCTGGCGATTGGATCATCACTGGTGTTAAGGGCGAGAAATACCCATGCAAGCCGGACATATTCGACAAGACTTACGAGCCGGTCACGGAACTGGATGTCAATTTCGTCGATTTCGATATAGGGCCAGTCGATATCGATTTCGTTCACCAGATTGAAGAGGCTCTTGATAAAACCTTAGCTCCCCTCGGATTTTCGAGAGTTGGAACCGACAAGTCGGCCAATAACTTTGTTGCGAAATACCGGCAGTTTGGAGTTTGCGTCTGATGTGTAAATGGGGAACCTCGATAGAGTTGAATGTACTAATCCCAGCCGCACTTAGTCATACCGGAGAAGCGCGCTGGACAATAAAACCGATAGACGCCTGTATAGCGCCAATTGTTGATGCGCTTAATAGGGCTGGAATTTATACAGCAGCGTGTTGCTGCGGGCATGGGAAATCTCCTGGGTCTATTTGGTTACACGATGGTAGGGAACTGATTATTGAATACCCGAAGGAGGTTAGTGATGAGCCGGACAACTATTGAAGAAATTGCACGGGAATTGAAACTGGCTAAAGATTTAGCGCATAAAACCAACCGTATTCAGTACGTCTGTTTTTTTGACGGATTAGTTCTATATACCACCGACCAATACAGGCGCGATTATTTTGCTAAGTGCTGGCCAGGTGGACGCACAGAACTCAAAGGACCGATAGGCGACCAAGTACGGAAGTATCAGGAAGGCGGTGAATGATGGCGAAAACGAGTATTGAATGGGCGACAGATTCTTGGAATCCTACGACCGGCTGCACGAAGGTGAGCCAGGGCTGCAAGCACTGTTATGCAGAGACGATTGCAAACAGGTTCTGGGCGAAGCAATACCCGCCGAATGAGGATGGCAGCCCGCGCAAGTTTACGGATGTGCGCGTACATCCTGAGCGCCTGGAAGATCCGCTGAAGTGGCGCAAGCCGCGGCGGGTATTTGTCAATAGCATGAGCGACCTGTTCCACGAGGATATGCCACTTGAGTTTATCCTGAGGGTATGGATAACGATGGCAGAAGCATCTCGGCACACCTTCCTAATCCTGACAAAGCGCCCCGATAGGATGAATAGATTTGTAAACGAATGGCTGCCGGGTGCGTTTGGGTTGGCAACAATGAGTCTAAAGTTGTTGGATAAGCCTCTGCCCAACGTCTGGCTTGGCGTCTCTGTCGAGGATCAAAAGACTGCCGATGAGCGCATCCCGATCCTGTTGCAGACTCCGGCAGCGGTAAGGTTCGTCAGCTATGAGCCTGCGCTGGGGCCGGTGGATTTTAAGCTTGGGCCATATCCACCATGCAAACACGTTGGTTGTTACCACCATATATCGCATCCTTGTGAGGGATGTGGACGCAAACTAGGCAGACTACCTCTTGACTGGATCATCATGGGTGGCGAGAGCGGACCAGACGCCAGGCCGATGCACCCAGATTGGGCGCGGAGTGTACGTGATCAGTGCCAGGCGGCGGGCGTGCCGTATTTCTTCAAGCAGTGGGGGGAGTGGATCGAAATACCGAACCGATCAGTTTACACAACCCCCCAAAAAGGAATGACAGGACCCTGGGGTAGTTCCAGAAGCAAATGGACATACCTTATCGGGGACGGAGTCTCAACTAAACACAGAGAGCTAGCGCGTGTTGGCAAGAAGGCAGCCGGTCGCATGCTGGACGGGCAAGAGTGGAATGAATTTCCGGAGGTGACCCCATGAGTATTAAATTCTATCAGCGGCAGTTGTGGGTGGACGACACTATCCCAATTGTGGAAGATGCAATCTACATCGTATCTCGGCGCCTGAGTAAATACACCGGACTGCCGCCAATCGAAACGTTCAACGCCGTCTTTGGCGGGATGAGCTCATGGTTTTCTAAGCCACTCAAAACCTGGGCATCGTCCATGTACGGGATTATCCGCTATCAGTCACCAGCCACAGTCGGGATTGCAATAACCATCCATGAGTTGATGCACCGCCTGAACGTCCGCGCCAAACTCATACCAGAAAAGCAGTACGCAAAAGACAAGGCAATGCTTGTGGGCGTGGGACTGTGGGATGGATATCACCCGGAGAGTATGGCGGAGGGAAGCCAGCCGGATGAGGGGTTAGCTGACCTGCTGATGCACTACTTCCTGGGGACGCTAAAGCAGGACAAACGCGGACGGGCGGCGCGGGCGTGGGTTGAAACGTACATGCCCGCGTGGGTGGCTGAGGCGATGGAGCGCAGCAACTAGCGTTATACAAACTGTAACAATCAGAACCAGAAATAAGGATAAAGCTAATGACCAGTGACGAATTGAAACCATGCCCGAAATGCAAGAGTAGTGACGTTGCGATTGAAATATGGCCGGACAATCCTTTAGGTCCGCTCAGGGTAGGGTGTAAGGCTTGCCAATACTCTCCCGACTGGTGGGAGAATACCAGAGAGGAAGCTGTGGAATACTGGAACACCCGCCCGATTGAGGACGCCCTGCGCTCGGAGATTGAGTTGTTGGTAAAGGCCGCTCGTTATTTACTGAACAATATCTATGAATTCGGCGCACCAACTGACAGCGTAATCATAGAAGCCGTTGAAGATGCCCTATCCAAGGTGAGCCATGAGCAACCGCAAAAAAGTTAACTTCACGATTGAGGCCGATGGTCGCAAGGGTAAGTTTTGGCGTGCGGCTGTGCAGCCATACCAGAACTGCGAGATTTCTGCTGGGCTGATCGAGGGATTGGAACCGGACACGGTGTACCTACGCTTCGACAGGGACGGCACCCAGACCGACCTTACGATCTTGCTACGGCCAGATGAGGCGCTTGCTGTGATTTATACGCTAAGCGGCGCCTTGTGGTCGCAAAAGATGAAGGAGATAACAGATGCCTGACAACACCTGGCGCATCTACAACTTCGTCACCGGCGCCTGGGAAGCGCCGCCCGCAGCACCGCACGAGCGCAGCCGCCCGAGCGAGTGTTGGCTGGAAGGCTGGAATACCTGCATGGACGGCCACCCCGAAGGCGTGACCGGCAACCCGTATCCCGAAGGCAGCTACGAAGCCCGGGAATGGCAAGACGGCTACGATGCCGCGATGAGGGATTGACCCCCGGAAAGGATGACACCCATGACGCCCAACCTGCCCCGCAACCTGATCCCTGCCGCCGAAACCCCCTGGCTGCTGATCCACGACCCCGGCGGCTGCTGGGGCGACTGCCCCTGCTTCAATAAGTTCGAGCTTAAGGCCATGCTCGGCTACAGCGATACCATCCCGGCGCGCTACAACAAACAGCACCCCTACGGGCTATCGATCGGCGCACGCTTGCAGCACATCACGACCGGCGAAATACTGGAAGCCAGGATCATCAACGGCAAGTTTGTACTGGCAAAGGTGGAAGCATGAATAATATCCCCGTCTTGTGTCTCGAAGGCCAGCGGCTGCAAGTCGCCTGCCTGAGCGAAAACGATGACGCTAAGCGCGCCCTTGCTCAACTACGCTTCCAGGATCACGTCTGCATCTGCCCGATCTGCCACCCGTACCTGAGCCTGCTGGCCAGTCTGAATAGCTGGCAGCTTATTCCGAAGGAGGCGAAATGACAAACCACCTACCCCTACCCCCGCCACCTCCCCCAGCACCAGAGGGGGAGGGGATACCTGCAAGCCTACCCGTGCTCGAAGTCATCCCCGCCGGCTGCTACTGGCTCACGTTCAGCGGCTCGCAC
>Ga0208957_1000648_pt1 | contig 24404 bp, 45 predicted proteins | sample RifOxyA1_FD_184029 | JGI IMG/M metagenome (GOLD analysis project Ga0208957, IMG submission 184029) | Groundwater microbial communities from Rifle, Colorado - Rifle Oxygen_injection A1 (SPAdes) | ecosystem: Environmental > Aquatic > Deep subsurface > Groundwater | place: Rifle, Colorado, United... | reverse complement strand
TCAGAGAGGGTGTTGTTATTGAATAGTTAATATTTAATTATTATTAGTTATTACTTAATAATTAATATTTAATTGAAAAAGAGAAAAGAAAGGTTTATAAAGGTTAATTAACTAACTAATTTATGAAAAAGGACTTTATAGAATTAACAAACGAATCTAATGATAAGTTAGATAAGATAAAGAAATTTCTAAAGATAAAAAATAAGAGTTTAACTATTAATTACTTGGCAGAATTTTTTTATGAGTTGAAAAAAGAGGAGATTGAAGAAAAATGATCTGCAAACACAAAGATGGCTGGGTTGTGAAGGAAGAATTTGCCATAAGCGATGAAGGAGAATGTGAGGTAGAGTGTGAGTGTAATACTATTGGCTGCAAGAAGAGGAAAACATTTATCTTTAACATAGAAAATATGAGAGAACAAATAAAGAGGGAGCATAACTTGAAATGAACAGAACAGAAGAAACCAAGAAAGAGATAATTAATCTTTTAGATAATAAGTATCATATCATAGAAAAAGGAACAAACATTAAATTATACTCTGAAAAGATAGTAAGAGATTTAGTTTCATTAAAATCTAAACAAGTAGAACAATCCCTTATCCAAAGAAACCAAGAAATAGAGAGGGTGATGGATGAAGAATATACAAAGTGGGATAATGATGCGGAGATGACGGTTAATGAGATGTTAATGAATATAATATCAAAATTGGGGTTGGGAAAGAAGTGAGAAAGACATCAAAATAGTTTAGATTGTTTAGATATTTGTAGGGAATGTGGGAAATTGAGTGGGGTGAACTGAGAAAATGACAGAAGATAAAAAACCTGAAATTGTGTTGGTTGGGGATTATAATTGGAATATTTGCAGACTATTTTTGATTAATAAGTTGCTGAAAATAAATACAGAAAAAGAGTTTTTAGAGATGGTGTGGGGTATTTCAAAATCAATAGGAACAAAGAAAGAACTTGAGAAGACAAGAGAAGAAATGGGAATCCATCCACACACAAAAGAAGATAAAGAGAAGATGAGTGAGAAAAAGAAGCATGGAAAACAAAAACTGTGAGCATGTTTGGAAAGATTTGTACAGCAATGACAAGATGGATACTATTGAGTGTGTTAAATGCCACTACAAGAAGACTATAATCAAGAAGAAAAAGAACTAAATTTTTTTAAGCTAAAACCAACCGCTAAGTTAACAGAGAAGTATGTCACAAATATTTATATACTAAGGCATCATAGAAAAATCAGCAGAGTTTGGAGATTGATATGAAGAGAAAAATAAATGGGGTGAAGAGAAATGAAGGGGTTTCTAAATAAGGCTGCCTGGATTAAAATAAAGGCTGATAATGGTTTTTTATATTTTACAGCAAAAAAGGTGATTAGTGTTTCTGATACCCATATAACTTTCATAGACAAGTTCGATGAGATGCAGATGTTTCTTATTTCAGACATTGTTCAAATTAAAGAGTTGAGGAGGGGTGATTCTGGTGGTAATTGATTCTGAAAAAAGAGAATTAAAAGAGGCTCTAGATTTAGATAATTTAACCCCTATTTCCAATGGAACAAACCAATGGGAAAATGGGGATACCCAAAATTCTGTTGTAAATGTTGTAAAGGGGCATATTTTATACAACAAATACAACAAATACAACAAATACAACAATACAACAAATACAACAATAACTTATTATGATATATTTAAGAAAGACACACAGCCTAATAGAATCAAGTGGAGATTATATGTTTTATCGTCTATAAAAAAGGATTTTTCTGGTCTTACAAATAAAGAAATTTGCGAAATAATTGGCACAAAAAACATGGGGCATGGCGAAGAAATTACCCGAAGATTAAAAAAACTTGATGAGATAATGGTCTACAACAAACTCTACAACAAAACTACAACAAAATGCTATATTTTATCAGAAAGTTCGTTTAATTCCATCACAGAAACCATAGAATCGATAATGGAAGGCAGAATTGAGGAATTAAGAAAATCAACAATAAGGCAAAAAGAGATAGAAAAATTAGGGGATATTGCAACCTCTTTTAAAGGTTTGTTTGAAAATAAAGAAGAAAAGGTATATTCTATTTTAGATGACAGAATCTTGATTAATTTTGAGAAATTATCAGAATTTAACCCAGATATGGGTGATTTATTGTTAGATAATCCTGAAAAGATAATTGATTTAGTAAAGAATATCTTTGAAGACTTTGGTATAAAAGACAAAACAATCCAAATAACACACCTGCCTATTTCAACAAAACAGGAATTAAGAAGAATTGGCACAAAAAATCTCAATAAACTATCTTATTTTGAAGTTGAGATTATAACTGCCACAGAAATAACCCCTTCTGTCAAATTGTTTACCTTTGAATGCAAGTCCTGTGGTAGCATGTGGACTGCTTCTAGCGAACAAATATCTTTAAGATGTTCTTGTGGCAGATTTATGAAATTAAGCGAAGGAACGCCAGAATTTAGGGATTATAGAATATTGCTTTGTTCCGATAATAAAGAAACTATAGATGATCTTGGAACTCTAACAGAAAAAAGAATCCATCTTTCTGATAATCTGGCAAAATTAAATGGCACTTTTTTTATTCCAGCATCTAAACTAAGGATTGTAGGGATTCCATTTATCTATTATTTCAGAAAACAGCCGCATATAGACATAAAAGCTATTTCTATTGAACCGATAGACGAATTATTAGTACTAAATTTTGATAATGAAGAAATCAAAAAGTTTAAGGAATTTTCAAAGCAAAACCCTTTGGAAACAATAAAAAAAGAAGTTTATGACATCTCTATAAGTGAATTTGATGATGTTAAAAAATCCTTAATCTTGCAGATAGTGGGTGGAGTATCAAAAAAACAATCCAATGGGGTTTACAAGAGAGGGGAGATACATAACTTATTAGTTGGAGATCCTGCAACAGGAAAATCATTACTTTCTGGAATAACAAAAACTCTCTCCATCAAGTCTAAATCTATAGATTCTAACCGAGTTACTTCTGCTGGATTGACTGGAACTTTTGCGGTTGTTGAACAGCTTGGCAAATCTTATCAGGTAGCTGGTGCTTTTGATGATGCAAAAGGTGGATTGTTAGTCTATGAAGAGATGAATGAGGGAGATCCAAGTCTCCAGGCAACCCTCAAAACCCCCCTAGAATCGTCAGAATACTCAATTAGCCTAGCCACAGGGCAAACTACAAGGTTCTGTCCTTTCTCTTTCCTTACAACTATGAACCCACTCAAAGGCAATTTAGACTTAACGAAACCTATATTGCAGCAAATCCCCCTAAATCCTGCATTAAAAACGAGGTTTGATTTTATATGGGGGGGCTTTATCAAGTCTCAGGATAAAAAGGTAATTGATTCTATTTTGGAAAAGCAGGATTTGATTAAAAATATAGACAGAGAAAAACATAGATTCTACAAAAAATACCTCACTTATTGCAAGCTTCAACACACTACAATACCTAAGAACATCCAAAAATTAATCAATGATTTCTGTTCGAGGATTATAATAAACTCTGATGCAACTTTCAGAATAAAAGACACATTAGTCAGAATTATTGAATCTTATGCAAAAATAAATTTAAGAGACGAAGCAAACAAGCAGGATTTTGAAAATGCCAAGAAGCTCTTTCTTTCTTCTTTGCAATCCACTTCTCTGGACAAAGAGAAATATGATTATTCAAGATTTGTAGAAGTGTCATTTGAAGAAATAGAGGATATGGATTTAGTTGAGGAAGCTTACAATCAGATAAAAGATGATAGGGGGATATGCAGTTCTTTAAACTTATTGAAAAAAACCCAGTTGGAAAGCAACAGATTCAATCATGCATTAAGCTTATTATTCAGTAAACATATAATCCCTTCGGCTTTAATTACAGAAAAAGTTGAAGAATAGTATAATGTTACATTGGTGCATTAAAGGTTGGTGAATATGAAAAATAAAAAAACAGGGGATTGGCAGCATATAGCAACTACTAGAATGCTTACTAGAATAATAAATATCTTACATCACACCAAGGAAGCAAACATAACAAAAATATCAAGGCAGTTTCTCGGCAGATCTAATTATAGTCCAGTAAAAGATGCACTTCTTTTTTTAGTTGGAGTTGGGATAGTTGAAGTAAACAAACTTGATAGTTATTCCCATGGAGAAGTAAAATATTACTCATTAACCCCTTTATTCAGGAAATTCTATAAGAATAATATTAATGAAAAAACAATTTCAACAGGGAGGAAAAATGCCATTTAAACAACTAAGCAAAAAATGCTGGATACTTAATCCAACAACCACTACATTGCTTATTGCACTTGAAGAGATAAACTATTCTCATGGAGTTGCAAGACTGACAGGAACAACTTTCGCTTCAATTTGCCATAGAATCAAGGACTTTAAAGATATGGGAATAATCACAACAAAGAAAGTTGGGAGAATGAATATTATTGAGATTACAGATAAAGGAAATCAAGTCAGAGAAAATTGATGAATATAGTGGAGAAACTAAGATGAAAGCACAAAAGATAAATTTCGCAACTAGAATAGTTAGTGGGGGGCTTTCTGATGGAAACCAAGAATATAGTGTTAATTACCTTGAACCAGAGACAGGATATACAGATAAGGCAGAACTCGCAATACAATTTATCAAGAAAATAGGGAATGAAGAGAAGAGAATGGCATACCGATCACTCCGTTTTAATAGTACAGAACAAATGAAATTATTGATAGAAGACTTGTCAGTAGCTTATATTTATTTCACAGAAAGAAGATTAGGAGATATTCCGATAACAGCAGAAATTAGAATGGATTTGCTACAAGACCTAATAAATTGCATAAGCAAAAAAGTAAGGGCTGGCTGGTCAAAAAATGGAAGAATCTAAATTAAGCAAAGAGAGAATATAGAGTACATGGAAAGGAACAAAGACAGTTTTGTCTGCCCTAAGTGCAGTCCGACTAAGATAGTCTCAAAAGGATTTTGCGAGGGGATAGCATCAGATTATGGTTGTACCAACATAGAAACCTGCAAAGTATATTTGAAAGCTAGTGAAGGAAAACAATATAAAAGGGGGGAATTTGTAATTAATCACAGGTAATACTCTCTGGTTCAACGCCAAAGAGACTGGCAGGTTTCGCTGGCATGCAGATTCCTGCCAGTTCATGCTAAGGTTAAATTTTATTTCAGAGCCAAAGGACTAAGAAGAAAGGGAAAGAATGAAAATGAACAACCAAGAAATAATAAAGATAGAGGACTTGCCAGAATCACTTGTAAAAGATCCATACCAAACAATATTGGCTTGGGCTGAACGAAGATTTAAGAAAATTGGAAACTCTGTATTCAGCTATTTAGCACTTCTCCCTCATTCAGTTTTTATTCCCTCTATCCCTTATGAAGATACTTACTTTAGTACTGGAATATCTTTTTTGCTTCTTACTCCCCCTTCAGGTGGAAAAACTTTAATTGGGAGGGCAATGGAAAAATTAGTTGTAAACCCAGTTCCTTTTGAGGACATAAGTTCAGCAGAAATGCAGACAGAACTATCTGGAAAAGAGGATGTAACTCTTATAACAGGAGATGCAGGGAGGATTTTCAAAGATCCAGATTTGTTAAAGGCATTGGAAGGTATCCTTTCTGATTCAAGAGTTAGCAAGAGAAATAAGAGAGAAAGGCTTGATTACGAAATTTCAGGAAATTGTTATATGGCAGGAACTCCCCAGGATATTTCGAGTTATATCTATGGGGGATTCCTATCAAGAATAATTCCAATGGTAATTATGCACAAAATAGAAGAACAGGATGAGATAGGTACTGCAATAGTAAAATCAATAGGCAAATCTTCTCTTTCAGACGATATAACAATAAAAGATATTTCAAATTACTATAAATTTCTTTACCAAGTTCAAAAAGGTTTTAGTCGTGAAATAAGCCCAATCAAGGGTTATTATTTTGATGAAAATTTTAAGAACACAATTTTGACTATGTGGAAAGAATACAGAAAAAAATTAAATCCATATACTTTTGACAATTATTATCGGGAGCTGATAGCTGGATTCAAATATTTATGTTCATCGTCTTTTTTGAACATAAATAATAGAAAAATTGTTGATAATCAGATAGTCCCAACAACTCACGATTTGGAGATTGCAATACATCTCATGCAAAATGAATTAAGGACAAAGATTCATATACTAAAAAGCGAGAAAATAGCGAGGAAAATTAAAGATGTTGAATTTCTTGAGAAAGTTTCAGGTCAATTCAAACTTTCAACATTCAGCCAGGAAATGATAAGGGTTATTCTGGAGGGAAAGGAAAGAAGATGATAAAAGTATTTGAGATGTTTAGTGGTTATGGGGGTGCAAGTTTCGCATTGAAAAAGGCAAACATACCTTTTGAGTGCATAGGACATTCAGAGATAGACAAATTTGCAATCCAATGTTATAACCTAAACTTTCCAAACATCAGGAATTTCGGAGATTGCACAAAGATAAACCCAAATGAACTTCCAGACTTTGACTTGCTGACTGGAGGATTCCCATGCCAAGATGTCTCGATTGCAGGAAAAAGAGACTTGTCAAAAGGAAGAACTAATTTGTATATAGAGATATTGAGAATAGCCAAAGCAAAGAAACCTAAATATATGCTGCTTGAGAATGTCAAGGGATTGTTAAGTATTGAAGTTGAAGACAGAAAACTGGTGAATATCATAGTCTCGGACTTGCAAAAGATAGGCTATGGAGTTTGCTGGAAAATCCTTAACTCAAAAGATTATGGCATCCCCCAGAACAGGGAAAGGATTTGGCTAGTCTGCAAGTTGGGAGGATGGGAATTTGGAGAGTTCCAATTTCCAAACAAAGAATCATTGAAGATTTTTGTCAAGGATATTTTGGAAATGGAAGTTGATAAAAAATATAATCTGTCAAAAAAGCAGATTGAGGCAATAGCAAAAAGGTTAAGATGCGAAAGGGGGATGATGATTAAAGGGAATATTTCATCAACCTTGTCTGCAAGGGATTATAAGTTTGGGGGCAAGAGGATTCAGTTTGATGTCAGTGGGAAAGGATATAATTCGGAGGAAGACAGGGCTTATAATTCAGAAGGGGTTCTGTGCTGCATCCCAAATTCCCATCCCCAAAACAAAGTTAATATATTTTCCCTATTCCCAAGAAATGGAAATCCCAACCAAGGGGGGACTGGACAATTGGTAAAAAGTGATGGAACTTCTTATTGTGTGGATACTGGAAATTGCCAGGCTATTGAGTTAAATATCGAAGAAGATAATTTAATTATAAATAGTCTGATGATATTCAGAAGATTAACTCCAAAGGAATGTTTTAGGTTGATGGGATTCTTGAATGATGAGATTAATCTTGATGGAATTTCTGATACTCAACAATACAAGTTGGCAGGGAATGGCTGGGACATAAACCTTGTTTCAAAGATATTCAGACAGATGTTCAAGAAAAAAGGGGAATTAGAACTGAACAAGATATATTGCGAGGATGCTCTTGAATTGCTTAAAAAGATACCTGATAATTCTGTTGATTTGGTTTTGACTGACCCACCTTATGAATTAGATTGGAAACAAAGTATTCACTTTAAAAACAGGAAATCGATGTTCCATCACAAAGAAGAAACTCAAAAATGGGATAAAGGGGTTAAAGAATTATATGAATTAATATTCAAAGAGTTTAATAGAATAATTAAATTTACAGGTTCTGTCATTTTGTTTACTCGTTCAGAATATATAACTTATGCAGTAGATAGTTCTAAAAAGAATGGTTTTGATAATAAAGCAACAATAATATGGCATAAAACAAATCCCATGCCGCAAGTTAGAAAAAAGAATTATTTATCTTCTGTAGAAACAATTTTATGGGTAGTAAGATATAATGAGAAGAAATGCCCATTTATCTTTAATTTTAAAACTCAAAATGAAATGCATAATTTTATAGAAATGCCTTTGTGTGGTGGGAATGAAAGAACAGAACATCCTACACAGAAACCATTAAAACTTATAAAACATTTGTTGGAGATTCATAGTAATCCAGATAATTTAGTCTTAGATTGTTTTGCAGGGTCAGGCACAACAGCAGTAGCTTGTAAGCAGTTAGGCAGGAAATTCATAGGTTGTGACATCTCACAGGAATATGTTGATATAGCAAACAAAAGGTTAAGCCAAGGAGTTTTAAACCTATGAGAATCGGAGAATGTTGCATTTGCCATACAGAAATTAAATTCGGAGAACCAAAGATTCTTGTAACTATCATAGAGAAAAAAGATGGAAAAATCTTAAAATTCTGTTCAAATATAGACTGTTTGCTTAAATGGGCTGAAAAAAAATCCGAAACATTTATAAATAATCAAAACATAGTTAATACAACCAATCAAGTAAAATGAGGTATCTATGAAAAAGGGGCTATTGTTAGTATGCTTAATCACATCTATTTTTTTGATTAATTTAGTATCTGCCAGTTCATGTAGCCCATCAAGTCTTTCTTTTCAATCAGGTCAATCTACAACTCAAACTATTTCTTGTGTTGGTGGGGGAACTGATATAAATAATACGATTAGCATAACGAAAGTCGGAGATTATTTCTCAATCAATGCAAATTCAATCAATAGTACCCAGCAGAAAACTATCACAATAACTTTTACTCCTCCAACAACGATTGGAAACTTTTTTGGGGCTATCATCTTCGGAGACAATTTAACAGTTCCAATTACTTTAAACATCTTGCAACAATCTACAACTGGCTGCGAAATTGATATATTCCCCCTTTCTCTCCAGAATCTGAAAGTTCAGCAAGGTAGCACAAAAACTAGGAATATCCAACTTACAGTTCCTATCTGTTACCCTAGTTATATTAATTTTCAATCAGCAGTATTACAGACTGACGAAAAGCCAATTCAACTTGGAGAAATAAGTTTAGGCAGAATCCAACCAGGAAATTACATAAGTATTCCAATCGAGATTGATGCAACAAACGAGGTAACTGTTGGAACTTATAGTGATGTGCTTTCTTTTCTCCTATACAATTCTACTGGAAGCAAAGTTGTTGTGCCTACAGTATCAATAAGTGCTACAATCACCAGTGGAATTTCACCCCTCTCAAATTTCTCCAACTTAGCAGATTTGCCAACTTGTAGCTTGGATGCAGTAGAACTTTCTATTAACTCAACAGGGAAAATGACCTGTTCTGTTCCCAATCCAAACATTCAAATCAGACCTCTCATTAATACAAAATATATAAAGGGCATAAGTGTTCAAGAAACTTCTTCCCAGTATATTTATACTTTCCAGCCCATTGCTGTTGGGACTAGTAGCATCATTGCAGAGTTTCTTTATAAAAATGCTCCGATTGGAAATGAGTTTAACCAAGAAATTCGTATAAGATATTCTACTGGTTCATTAATTTCTGGTACAGAGATGAGTTTTTCATTTTACCAAAGTGGTTCAAAAGTAGATAAAAGCAATCTTCTTTCTGCTGATACAACTGTTCTCGTAATTGATAACAAATCAAATTCTATTATTCCAAGCTTTACCCTCTATCTCAATGGCAATTTAATTAACAACACCTTTTCTCTCGAATCCGACAAGACTTACGAACTAAGAGCCAGTTCATATGGTTATGTTGATGCAGTAGTTACTATCACAACCCAAAGGTCTCAACTAGCACTTATTTTTGATCCTATAAAAGATTCTTATGAGATTACTGATTCGATAAATGTAACTACAAGTCCATTAGGAGGCACTATCCTTTTAGACAATTATGTTGTCACCTCTCCGATAACTATCTTAACTCCTGGAGTTCATTCAATCAAAGGCGTGAAATCTGGCTACACTGATGCAGTGATTAATATAACAATCAGAGACACAGTTAATGTCCTTGCTTTTACACCTGAGAAGATGGAAGACTGGGGAATTGGAAAGACTATTGTCTTAAAACTTTCAAAGAATGCAACTTGGATTGTTGACTTAGATGGAACTCAAATAACAACAGGGACAAGTGATATAGTTAAGTTCAAGATGGAAAAAATTGGGAGATATGAGGTAAAAGCAGGAGATGGAACAGTGATGAGCAAGACGATTGAGAAAAAAGGCTTGTTTGACTGGTGGCAGCCTTACCATTGGTGGATTGTTGGAGTTCTTGGTGCATTCCTATTTTGGTTGTTATTCTTGAGAGGAAGTGGTGGAGAACCTAAACAAAGCCAGGGATTCACATTTGATTTGGGGAAGAAGGAGTAAAATGGTGAAAACAAAAGAATGTAAATCTTGCGGAAAGTTAATGGAAAATGTTTATAATAATCGTAAATATCATGAAGAGTGTTATTCAATAATCAGAAGGGACAAGAGGACAAAACCAGAAAAAAAAATAAGGAAGAGATTATATGATCAAGAGTATAATAAGGTGCATCATGAAGAAATTTTGAAAAAAAGAAGAGAATATACAAATAGACCCGAAATCAGAATAAGAACAAGGGATTATATGAGGAAGTATGCTACAGAATATAGGAAAAAAAATAAAGAGAAATGTTTAGAACAATATAGAAAAGATGCTAAGAAATATAGAGAAAAAATAAAAAATGATTGGGAAAGATTATTAAAATCAAAAGAATGGAAAAAACAATGGGAAAAGGAAAAATTTAAAGAAGATATCCAGTTTAAAATTAGGCATCTTTTAAGACATAGAGTAAGAGAAGCATTAAAAGTATATACTCTAATGGGAAAAATTATGAGTTCTGAAAAATATGGAATTGATTATGGTGCAATAATAGAACATCTAAAACCTTTCCCAGAAGACTTGTCAAAATATCACATAGACCATATAAAGCCTTTATGTTCATTTAGTCTTATAAACGAAGATGGTTCAACTAATTTAGAAGAAGTCAAAAAAGCTTTTGCTCCAGAGAACCATCAATGGTTGTTAGCACAAGAAAATTTTAGGAAAGGAGGAAGATTATGACTACTCTATTCTCTAAAGTTTGGAATTTTTTTTTCCCAAAACCAAAAGAAATTAGGCATGTTCAGATAGATCCAGATTCCATAAAAATACACGATACGATAAGAGCCCTTGCAAATACTCATGCCGAAGATCAGGCTATTATCTCCAAGTACAAGAAAGAAGAGGGAGAAAGAAAGGAAAGGGAAAAAGACAGGCAGTCAGAGGAAGAAGTCAAGGTTGTTTTGAACGAGCAGAAGAAAGAGCTAGAAAGGAAATCCATGCCAAAGTATTTTTCTTTGAAATCCTTTTTTGCGAAAGTTTTATACAACAAGAATTTTAAAGGTAAAGTGGTTATCACCTCTTTTGACAGATCTGAGAAACTTGCAGGATTTGGAGATATAGGCTTTACTTCTGATGGGGACATAGCTATTTTGGACACAAACAATAATCTAATTATAAAAATGCCAAGATTAAATGATATTTTCTTCCATACTGGTGCTTTGGGAAATGATGTCAAGGCTCTCACGATGCCTCTTTGCTTGGATAAAAGTGGCTCACCCATAGAAAACCTTATGGTAATGGAATCCCCAGAGGTTATAAGAGAGGGGCAGAAGCTTAGGTACACAAAAGCTAGGAAGAGACCAGTTTATGAGATTTTGAAGGAAAAAGACAGGGTAATATCTGAAATGTATGGAGAACTAGAGGAAAAGGAGAAAACAATCCTAGATATGCAGAGTAATCTAGATAACTTGGCTATGGCAAATAGATTGAGTTCAAGCAGTGTGGAAACAAGCAAGGCAGATTTAAGCATAATAGAACAAAGGCATTCTGCTGTTGAGAGGGTTTTTAGCCAGTCTGAGAAGGATTTGCTTCAATTAAGAAAGCTGCATGAGATTGATGAAGATAATGCAGAGAAATTAGACAAGCAAGTTCATTCTTTAAGAGAGGAAGCAGAGAGGCAGGGGATTAAGCTAAGTGATGCAAAGGCAATGGAACTAATTAGAAGTATTAAAAAAGAATTGGTTGCAGATATACCACCAGAGAAAGAAGTTCGTATAATCAAGGAATCTAATCCTCAAAAGTAAATTTTTTTCAAAAAATTACCTAAAAATACTCAAAAAACACCAAAAAATTTAAAAATTCCTACCATTTGCTTTATATAGTGTAAGGCAAAATAGCCCCAAAAACACCAAAAAAGAAAAATGAAGACTCAAATCATTATTTTGAAGGAAATTTTTACTGGAAAAAGCAATAGAACACCAGAAAGTTTGGTTAAAAGTACAGGGCTTACATTGGTACAAGTCCATCATGCATTAACACACTTAGTTAGAAGGAAATTGATAACCAAAACAAAAAGATCTGAAGGTGCAGAATTAAGAGTTCCACCCCATAATAAGATTTATGTCAACATAAACAAAAATGTTATCCCCCGAATAAAAGATTTGATAGAAAGGGAGAAAAAAAGATGACTTTCAATAGTTGGGTGGAGTTAGAAGCAAATTGCCCTATAAACATATCTCGCATAAAAAGGTATCATAATGATTTTAACACATTACTGCCTGAAAAAATAACCAATGAAAACTTAAACCAATCAAAAGAGAGGGTAATGAGTGCAAGAAGTTGCCTTGATTCAATGATAATAACCTTTGTACAGCTTTTATACGACAGAAATATCCTGATAGAACCCACAGACAAAATTCTTTATGCCTGGCTTTCTGATAATTTTGGTAGGTACATCAAAAAACTTGATGAGGATGAAATGGATTTTGTAATCAAGTTTGATGAAGCAGACCCAGCTAAAAGTATGGTAGGAATTTCAAGATTATCAGCTTATGCAAAGCTATTAAGGACAACAGCAGATTCTCTTATATATGAATCTCTCTTAAAAGCCACAGATGAATATAATGAGTTAAAAGCCACAGAAAAAATAAAAAAAGTGCCGAGAACATTTTTATATATCTTATTTCAGGTACTTAGCATTACTCTTGGGGTAATGGGTGGATTAGCAAGAGAGGATATGAAGGGGTCAAAAAGGGGAATGGCAACAACTATGCCTCTTTCCTGGCAGAGCCTTATGACTCCAGGGGGTCAGGAATTAATTAAGGATGATTATACAGCTCAGACAGGAAAAAAGATTAGCAAGGAATTGCTAGAACAGATTAAAAATCTTGAAGAAGAGGCAGAAGATTCAGACAAAGAAGAACCTACCGAAGAAAGTGAAGAAGAACCAGAGGAAAAAGAGGAAGAACATGAGTAAAATCATAGAATTTTTTAAGAATTTATTCGGAAAGAAAAAAGAACTTTCTTATCCAGACGATTTTGCAGAGATTACTTTTTCAGAAGTTGCTTTGGAAAGAGGCATAGAAGATGATCAGAACAAAATAATAACAAGGTATTTTTTTGACAGGTTTGGAATGAGGACAGAAAAGAAGTATAGATATTCAAGGGAAAGGGTAAATGCTTTGAGGGAGATACATAGAATCCCTATTTATGATCGCACTCAGGAAAATCAGACATTCCCATTATTTTTCCACTCAAACCCATCGGAGGCAAGTTTCAAGACAGAAAGATGATTAAACAAAAAAAGAAAAAATGCCCTTGCTGTGACAAACAGAGTTTCGAATGGGATAGAATTGAAAAGAAAGGCAGATGCTCAAAATGTGGATATGTAAATCGGAAAATTGAAATAAGATGAAAAATCCAACTAGAGTCCTTTTGGTTCGGATAGGCTGTGTTCATTGTAGGCAAATATTACCAGAAATAAACAGAATAAACATGAAAATGGAACTTCACAAAAGAATAAAGATAGTAGATGCTTTCGAGTACGAAGAGTTAGGAATGAATTTCCCGCCAGTCTTGAAGAAGTTTTCAAGAAACAAGTTGTTTGATGGATTTCCTTTGCTTTATTTGGATGGCATAATTATTGAGCCATTTCCAACCAGGGAACAGGCAAGGGTATTTTTAAACGAATATTTTAAAAATGAGATAGCTTTTTAACGAACTATGGCAAAGAAACTTAAAATACAGATGAACGGAAGGAGTGATGAATTTGGAACTCCCAAAGAAGCAATAGATATTTTATTGCCTTACTTAAAAAAAGATTGGACTATTTGGGAATGTGCTTGGGGAAAAGGAAGTTTAGCAAAGCATTTGGAAAAAGAAGGTTTTGAGGTAATCGGAGAACTGTTTAAAGATTTTTTAAATAAAGATTTAGAATTGAACAAGAAAGGATTTAATTGTATTGTAACAAATCCACCTTATTCAAAAAAAGAAGAGTTTTTACAAAGATGTTTTGAGATTGGAAAACCATTTGCTTTGCTTATGCCTTTAACTGCATTAGAAGGAAAGAAAAGAGGAGAACTTTATAGAAAATATGGGATAAGTCTTATAATTCCTAACAAAAGATTTAATTTTGAAACTCCATCAGGCAAGGGTTCAGGAGCTTGGTTTCAAACCGCTTGGTTTTGTTGGAAGATTAAATTACCTAATCAACTAAATTTTGTGGAGGGAGTAAGGTATTCATCCCAAGCCTAAAGGCTTGAGTACCCTTGCGAATTTTACATGGAAAAACATTGTCAATATTGTAACAAAGTTATAAAGAGAAAAAACAAAAAGAGGATATGGGGGCAGACTTTATACGTTTGTTCAAAAGACCATTATCTCAAGTTTGCAAAATTGATAGGGATGAATAATCACAAGGAGGTTAAAAAATGCCAAGAATGAAATTGTTTGGTAGTGGTAGCAAGAAAACATTAAATTGTCAACAAAATCCAGACACAAAAGAGCTAGTTTGCGAGAGCTTTAGGGAAAACACAGATGGAACAAAGATAAAATTAGCTAGTGTCCATGCAGCCATAGATGCGAGTTGCACACCAGTGATAACAGATATGGAAGAGTATGAGGAAGGAGAATTAGATATATTAGAGAAAAAAGTTCTTCCAAAGCTTTCAGCTAAATGCAGGAGAACAGACATGACATCAAACAAGCCACAGGACTATTGAAAAAATGTGGGGTTGGGTGATTGGAATAGCTTTAGCAATCGTGATAATCCTCCTAATTAGAAAAAGAATGATTGAAAATTCATATTCGGGAGAAAGTGATGATAGCATAATATCTAGAATTGGAAATGGGGTAAACAGATTGATAGACTGTTGTTTTCATAGACAATGACAGAAAAGATAACAAAACTTGTTGAAGAACTGAAAGAAAAAAATAAGGAATTACAGATAGAAATAGATAGTTTGTCTAAAAATAATTTTTCTCTTATTGATGACTTAAAGAAAAAATTTGAATGGGATAAAGAATTATTGAAAGAATGGTATGAGGAATACTGGCACATCTATTCAAACCCTACAAGCGAGAATGAATGGTTCATTGCAATACCAAAATTTATTCCTTTCTCAATCGGCTGGCTAGACCATACTACAAAAGGCTACAATGTTTTCAAGATAAATCAATATACTCAATGGCTTGGGGAGATGCCAGACTTCTTGAGAAAAGAGTTAAACATTAAAGAGCCAGAAAAGATTTTTGTAAGTGATGGTAATTTAATATTCACAGAAGGAAAAGAAGATGAGGTTAAAGACAGATATGGAGATTTGCTTTCTTCTGTAAGTAAGGGAACTGCAAGAGTTAAATTAGGAAAAGAATTTGATTTAATTGCTAAAATAATAGACAATGGAAGTTTGCCTTTTGTTCCGAGACAGGTGGATACAAAAGATATTGTCCCAAATCCTACAAACATAAACTTTGAAGGCAAATATGCTTTCCAACAACAAGCATGGGATAGTTTCTTGAAATATGGAGCTATTGGAATTTACTGGATGACTGGAGCAGGAAAAGATATTTTCTCTTGTTATGCTTTAAGCAGGATAAAAGTAAGGAAAGAAGATAAAATTTTGCCAAATCTTTATGTTTCTCCAAACCTTACAATTTTAGAACAGATGAAAAAAGATTATTTCCCAAAATATGTTCCAGAACTTTTAAAAGAGATTGAAGATGGGAATTTAATTTTATCTACATATCAAGGTTATGAAAAGCTAAAAGACAAAGAATTTGGATTGACTATCTATGGAGAATGCCATGTGCTTCCTGCGGATACATTCAGCAGATTAGCCACAGTAAAGACACATTACAGAATAGGACAATGCTTAGATAAAAATACTTTAATTGATACTCCAAAAGGAAAAATAAAAATTAAGGATTTGAAAATTGGAGATAAAGTAATCTCTTACAATTTTGAGAAACAAAGATACGAAAACAAACCTATAAAGAATATCTGGGAAAGGAAGAAAGTGAAGATTATATTAAAAGTTTTAACTCCTGTAGGAATCAAAAAGATTATCTGTAGTCCAAACCATAAGTTTTATTCTAAAGGTAAGTTTATAAAAGCGAAAGATTTAAGTAGCGATATGTCCTTATTATACATAAGGGGAGAAAAGATATGATAGTAAAATGTGCTTATTGTGGTAAAGAATTAAAAAGAAAACCAAGTAGAGTAAATAATTTTAAAGGAAGTTATTGTAATCAACAACATAGAGGTTTATTTTTTAGAGGAAAACCTACATGGAACAAGGGATTAAAGAATGTATATACCCTATCTGAACAACATAAAATTAATATTGGCTTGGGTGTCCAGAAAAATCCTAAAATTAAAGAAACTCAATTTAAGAAAGGATATAAGTGGAATGAAAAATCAAAGAAAAAAAGAATACAAACAATAAAAAAAACTGGAGCTTTGTCTGGAGAAAGAAATGGGATGTTTGGTAGAAACGGAAACAAAAATCCTAATTGGCAAGGTGGGATAAGTTATTGGAGAAAAAAGTATTATAATTCTATTACTTATAAAAATTGGCAGAAAGAGGTATTTAGAAGGGATAATTATAAATGCCAAATCTGTGGAGATACTAAGAAAAGTAATAAAATAATTCATGCTCATCATATTAAATCTTTTGCAAAATATCCTAAACTAAGATTAGATATTGATAATGGCATAACTTTATGTAATATTTGCCATTCAAAAGTTCATTCAAAGGATTTTCAATTAGGAAAGATTATAGATATACAAATTGAAAAAGAGAAGATTGATATGATAGATATTGAGGTTAAAGATAATAATAATTTCTTTGCTAATGGGATATTAGTTCATAACTCAGCATCGCCCTACCGTGAAGATGGCAGACATTCATATATCTTTGCCCTTACAGGATTTCCAATAGGATTGAACTGGCAGGACTTGATGAAATTATTAGGCAAGAAATACCATGACATTAATGTTTATATTTTTGATACAATGGAACAGAAGATTAGATTTGCTACTAACCTTGTTGCAAAAGATACAAAGACATTATTATTTGTTGATAAAATAGAAATCGGAGAAAGGTTAGCCAACATTCTTGGAGTTCCATTTATTCATGGAGCCACAAAGAACAGAATTGAAATAGCAAAAGAAAGCAAGGTTTTTATAGCTTCAAGAGTTATGGAGTTAGGAATTTCTATTAAAGACTTGGAACACATAATTGAGGTTGATTTTCTTTTTGGTAGCAAGAGGGAAGAAATACAAAGAACAGGAAGATTATTTCATAGTGAAAGTAAGGAAACTAAGAAACATGATATTCTAATGACAAGAGAAGAATTTGAGGCTTATGGGAAAAGACTTCATGGATTAGTTGAGAAAGGATTTAAGATAAATTTAAGACCGATGGTAACTGGAAGTTTTCAGATTAAGAAACAGGAGATAGCAAAGGTAAAAGGGAAATTAGTTTCTTCTACTACTGGAAAAGTTTACAAACAAATTATTTCTGACTTAGTAGATGAAGGATTTTTCAGGATTCCTGTAACTGCTAAAGATGTTAGGGAAAGAGTTGCTAAAAGAGGAATTATTTTAAGTGCAAGAATAATAGCAAACATCAATAATGAATTAAGGCATATAGTTGAAAGAAAGAGATTAGCCAAATTTAAGCAAGGTGGAAAATCTGTTTATCAGGAGAGATAAGATAAAATGCCATTTGACGAGAAAGGTGATGTTGGATTCATAGATGACTTGATTTTTGTATTGAAAAATATGGTTGCCCTAGAAGACCATGCAGTTATGTCAAGTGTAGTGGCTAAAACAGAAAAAGAAAAGAAGAAATGGGCAGAAGTTGTAGAATTTGCAAGGGCAAAAAGAACTAAGTGGATGCAGACAATAGTCAAAAAAGAAGCATCAGCTATTTGGTGTGTTAGTAAGCATATCTCCGCAATCGCAATGGGATTAGAAGAAGTGGGTAATAGGTATAACAGCACAAAACAGACATCTCTAGCTCTTGAAGCATATCACGATTCAGCAGAATATTCAAGCTTGTTATCGGTACTAAATGATTTTGACAAAGAACCAAAAAAGGATATAAAATCAGTTTCATCTGCTTAAAACATGGAAAGAATGCAAAATAACAACAGGCAGCCACAGAGAGATGATTGCGAGATAGAAGTGAAGAGAACTAGAACTGGCAAGAAAATTCGTATTTCAGGAAAATGCGATCCTTCCAGAATAGAGATATTAAAAAATCAGTTACTTGATAATATGCCTAGTGGAGAATAAAGGAGTTTGTAAGATATGATATTTGATGACTTCGATTTTTCAATTTTAAAAGAATTTGCAAAACTAAGGGAAAACCAAGAGACTTCAACATGGACTATAACCAAAAAGATATTTCCAAATGCAAGAGGTTATGAACAGAAAACAAGGCATATTTTCATAAAAAGAAGAATACAAAGACTTAATCCACTCATTATATCCATTAAAAATGGAGAGAATAAATTATCTTACATTCTGGTAAAGGACAATGTCAGGTTGGGAAAGCATAAATTTCCAAATGGTTACAAAAATGCACTTATGATTTTTATAGATGGAAAATGGTGTGCTTATCAGATTTAATTTTGGTAACTTCTTATGACACCTAATATTTATAAGTAACCTTATTCTTTAAAGTGACATGGAAAAGGGGTTTAAGTCAGATTTCTGAAGATGGCAAAATGCAAACCAACAAACAAGGAAGTTAATTCACTTTATAACAAACTGATAGGCAAAAGCAAGACTGATTATGAATCTTTAAGAAATGGATTAATAAGTAAGTATGGGTATTCTTGTTTTAGAAATATACAAAAAAAAGCATTTAAGAAAATAAAATAGGAGGTAAAAAACATGGCAAAAAAAGGAAATGTTTGTTCAGCAAAAAGGGTAAAATCAATCTGCCGCAAATTCGGTGTTGACAGCATAAAGTGTGCAAAAATTCGTAAACGATGTGGGAAATAAGATGGCAAACAAACTCATTAAATTTTTAAGGAAAGAATTATTTGAAATACCTTGTTGGCTAAAGCCAGAGGTAAACACAATTATCTATTATATTCATGTAGGTATTCTTGGATTTGTTGTTCTGGGACTATTGCAGCTATTCTTTGGTGGAAATATGCTTTCCCTATCAAATTTTCTTTGGTCTATCTCCCTTATAACTTTTTCCGATTTTGTTGCACATAATCTGCTCAGTTAGACTAATGTTAAAAAAATGGTAAAAATAAAAATAACTAGCGAGAAAGTTGTAGATAGGGACATAATGGAAATTAAAGGCACAAATCCCCTGCAATTTACCGAATATAAAAATGGTGAAGGAAGAAGGGTAGTTGCACAAAGAGTGCCTAACACTAGGAGTTATTGTGTCTTTGCCTTAGCCAAATCGAAAAGAGATTTTGATAGGACAATCAAATGCACAAAATCAAGAAAAAGTGCTGAGAATGTTGCAAGGGATTATGCTCTTAAAAACTTGTAAAAATGAAAAATCTGACAATAACAAAGTTTAAGGATGGAATAGTAAAAGAAGTCAGAGATTTAAATACCAATAAAATATTAAAAGATATTTGTGTAGGAAAAGAAAAGTTTAGGAGAAATAATGTCTATAAAACTTATAACTCAATTTCCAAAAATGAATTACTGCATACAAAAGATAGTAATAAAATAAGGAAGTGTTAAAATGCCAAAAGGAATTAAAGGATTTCAAAAAGGAGATACCCCTTGGAACAAAGGTTTAACTAAAGATAATAATCCAATAGTAAAAATTATTTCTGATAAAGGAAAATTAAGAAAAAATCTTTATGCAAAAGACTTAATCATCCAATTAAATGAACAAAAGAGAGGTAAAACTTACGAAGAGATTTATGGAGAAGAAAAATCTATTCTAGAAAAACAAAAGAGGGGTAAATCAATTTCTATAACTCATAAAAGAGATTTTTTAGAAGGAAGGATAACATGGAATAAGGGACTAACAAAAGAAACTGATGAAAGAGTTAGAAAATGTGCTGAGAAGAAAATTGGCAAAAAAAGAGAAGATATGTTAGGGAATAATAATCCTATGAAAAATCCTGAATATCATTCAAATTATAAGAAAAAACTAAAAGAATTTTGGGAAAGTGACAAATCAAAGGAGATGTTAACAAAGCAAAGAGAAATATATTGGAATAATCTAGATTGGATAAAAAAACATATATCTATTATTACCCCTCAGATGAGAAGAAGACCAACTTCTTATGAGAAAAAAATAGCAGAATTATGTGTTGAATGTTCTTTGCCATTTATTTATACTGGAGATGGAACATTTTTAATTGGATATAAGAATCCTGATTTTGTAGATACATCTCAAAAAATAGCTATAGAAGTATATGAAAATTATTTTAAAGAAAGAGAATTTGGAAGTTGCGAGAATTATGAAAAGCAAAGAAGTGAATATTTTGCTAAATATGGTTACAAAACTATCTTTATAAGAACTGAAGAAATTGAATCAGATAATTGGAAAGAGGTTTGTTTAAATAAAATATGTTCAAAGAGATGATTCATAAGAGGAAAAGATAAAATGATTAAATTTGATAAAAGAAAATCAGCAGAGAAATACTCAAGATTCATAAGAAATAATGCCAAATCATTCGGAATGGTATGCAAACCAAAGATAGTAGAGAGAGTAAAAGATAATCATTTTGTTGTAATCGAAAGATGCAAGAAGAGGAAAAGATGAAAAAACAACATTGTTATGTAACTGCTATAGATTTGAGAAAAGGTTACAGAGTAGATTATACTAAAGTAGGTGGAATTAGCCAGAAATTAGCAAATAGTGTTGCAAGGGGTTTAAAAAAAGACATGAAAACAGCTATTCCTAAATATCAAGTATTTGAAAAAATAAAAGTGGAATGTAGAAAACATTAAAATGAAAAAAGATAAATGCTTTATACAGGTAAAAGGGAAACAAAAAGTCTATGAATTGACTACAAATGCTAAAGATGGTTTCAGTAAGTGGATGGTTAGAGGGATAAAAGACGATAAATGTGCGAGAAAAGTTGCTAAAAAAGGATTTGGCAAGTTTTATTCCAAAAGTTTGATTAGTTATTATGACGACTACCCATCAACACTAGGAAATGACTGGAGCAAAGCACCTACAATTAAAACATTCCTTAAAAGAACTAAATCATTAAGGGAATTGGATATTAGCTAAAAATATCAAGGAGGTAAAAAAATGAAGTGTAAATTTGGAAAAATTCGAAGGGGAAAGCATAAAGGTCAGTGCAGAAAGCATAAAAAATAAATAATTAGAAAAACTCTCAAAAGGAGGTGTGTAAAGATGGCTCACAAATGTAAATTTGGGAAGAGGAAAAATTCCAAGCGTTGCAGGAAGAAAGCAAAGAAGTAAAATCATATTCAGGGGGCTAACAAAACCTATAGTGAATGTAGGGAGTAGGACAAAAGCCCCTTAATATTTTTTGATTTTTTTAATTTGAGATTCAAGATAGAAAAAAGTTAGTTGGAGAAAAAAATGGTATATAATGTTTCAAAAAGAATAGGAATACCTGCGAGTTTAGAAACTGCTAAAAAGCAATTAGATAGTCTCATAAACCATAGAGAAAGAATTATTAGGACAGATTTAATGAAAGGAAAAAATCTTTGCATTAAAAAACAAGTCATCTATCATTATGGGAGAAAATCGTATGCCTATCCAGTATACTTATCAAGAAATAAAATAAGGGGTTCAATTGTTTGTAAGAAGGTTAAGTGAAATGCCAAGATATATGACTATAAAAAAAGGAATTGAATGCCATGTTGGTGGAAAAGGCAAAACTCTCACATTGAAAAGATGCAGGAAGATTCAGACAAAGAATCCAATTTCGACAAAGGAAATATTAAAAGAATTTGGGATAAGGAGTTTTTGAAGATGAAAAGCACATTTTTCGCATTTGACAAAAAATCAGCAGCATTTAATTTGAAAAGTCTATGTAAAGAACATAGCAAATTGTATTGTAACAAGAAAGTTAGACTGGCAAGAAAGCAGATTCCTCACCTAGCAGGATGGAAAACTTGGGAGATTGTAAAAAAATGAAATGTTGGAAGAAAACTAAAAGTAAAAATCCTTATGTGCCTCATACTTGGATAAATAAAAGTAAAATGCAGATGTTAGAGGTTCATTATGATATTGGATTTGGAAAACAAAGAAATGCTATAGTTTATGATTTAAAGGATAAAGGATATACTGGATTTAAGCCATTGAAAACACATTATGGCAAAAATACAAAAGATGCTCTCAAATTCGCAAAAGATTATATGGAGAGGAATGATACCTGCTAAAGATGGCAAAAAAAACAAAAAGTAATTATAAGAAAGTCTGGAAGAAAGAATGCAAAAGTAATAATTCAAAGTTCAATAGTGGCTTGAAATTAGGGCTACTATCAACGACAAATAACAAGGAAATTAGAAAAATGATTAAAAATCTAAAATGCTAGAAGGAGGTAAAAATGGGAAAACAACAGCAAAAATTCAAAAAAGCAACAAAATCCTGCAAGGGCAAAAAGAACTACAGAAAGTGTATGTCTAAAAAGCTCAAAAAGAAATAATATTCTCTCCCTTAGTCTTTTGGTTTAATAATAAGCCCAGCAGGAGGTTAGTTCTTTACTGGCTAGCTTGATTGGTTAAAAATCCTGCTGGGTTTTCCCAATATAAATAGGATTAGGGGCTATTCTCCTACAATAAGGGTATGGACACTGAATGAATTTTTCAAATTTCACATTTTTCTCATCAACTTCATAAGTCTCCCCACACCCCCCTTTTCTTTCGTTACATCTTATTTTTAACTTTGCCATCTTTCACCAAGTTGGAACGAAAAAACTTAATAGCAATAACCCTAGCAATATAATAATAGTCCACTTCAAAAGTGGCTTGACAATCTTTAGTGAAAAAAATATCAAAGAAAGATTAATAATAAAAGAAATAAGCCCTGCGAATCTTGGTGTTGCAGAGATTCCTAAAACATTAAGAAAATTAATTATAAGTGTTGTCGTACCTCTGGAAACAGCTGTTATTCCATTAGTTATAGTATTTATTTCAAGATTCATCCTCAACCTCTACTCTTCTTTTCCTTAAAAATGTTTTCTCCTTCCAGTTTTTTCTTTGTTCATCATTCTTTCAAGCCCTTTTTAAACAGTTTTGATTTCAACTCTCCTCTATCGATAAGATATTTCCTCAACTTAATCTCATCAGTTCCATCATCTTCCCCATATCTATATTCTGCAAAATCATCAAGAGTAGCAAATATAAAGTTCTTACATCCACTTACATTACACCATTTTTGAGTTGGCATTTTCAATTATGAAACAGTTTTGATTTTCATTTTATCTTCATCTTTTTCTAATCCACCCACCTTAAACTCACACTTATACATCACTCTTCTACAATTCATACAGGTAATCAGCAATATCCCAGTATCCTCATTAAAAGAATGTTTAAACATTGTTGGTTTGCCTCTGCAAAACACCTCATGTTCTTTCATTTTTTCTCCTTTGTCTTATCTTCTTTCCGATATGCCAAGGTGTTTTTCGTCCCCTTCAGACGATATGAAAATAAAAAACAAAAAATTGCCCTGCCTTAAAGCATTGACTTTGGCACCTTCATTTCTCTTTCCTCATTTTCTTCAAATCTTCCTTGATAATTTCTTGGGTTCTCTTTTTAATGCCACCATTTCCATAAAGCCCCAAACATAACTTTTTCCATTCAGAAAGATTAAGTGTCTCAGATTCATCCACTTCAACTATCAACCTATCATCTCTTTTTCCCATAGTTAATCGGTATAAGATATATATACTATATAAACTTTTCTATGTAAGTATCAAATAGCATTTTTAAACCCCCCTCCCCTCAATATTTCAGCCTAATTGCTATAAACTCGCAAGAGATAGCAAGAGGTTATTCACCAATAAATCCATAAAGAGGAATTGGTAAAAAAGAGATGAAAAAAAATTTTAGTTTAGTTTTAACAACGACTTTCTTATTAGTGATTCTATCAACTATAGTTATGGCTTTGAGTCCTGGGGGTTCAATAGCGATAGTTGTTCCATCAAGCAATGCAATTTTGGCAGACAATGTGACGATAAGGGTGAATGTCACAAGCC
>Ga0208957_1000643_pt1 | contig 24615 bp, 31 predicted proteins | sample RifOxyA1_FD_184029 | JGI IMG/M metagenome (GOLD analysis project Ga0208957, IMG submission 184029) | Groundwater microbial communities from Rifle, Colorado - Rifle Oxygen_injection A1 (SPAdes) | ecosystem: Environmental > Aquatic > Deep subsurface > Groundwater | place: Rifle, Colorado, United... | reverse complement strand
TACCAGCCGTCAAAGTCGCGGGTGGTGTGGCCGAACGGGTCGATGGCGGAGTTGTTTTCGGCGGAGACGCCGGATGCGTTACGCGGGCCGCAGTTCCATCTCGCCTGGCCGGATGAGTTTGCGAAGTACCGGCAGCCGCAGGCGGTCTGGGACATGTTGATGCTGTCGCTCCGGTTAGGGGCGCATCCGAAGTGCATTCTCACGACGACGCCGCGGCCGATTCCGGTGTTGCGGCGGATTTTAGCGGATGCGCGGACGGTCGTCACGGGCGGGTCGACGTTTGAGAATGCGGCGAATCTGGCCCCGACGTTCCTGCAGCAGATCCGCCGGCAGTATGAAGGGACACGGCTCGGGCGGCAGGAGTTGTTTGCGGAGATCCTGGAGGACACGCCGGGGGCGCTCTGGACCTTGGATCGGTTGGAACGGAACCGGGTGACGGCGGAGCAGGTGCCGGAGTTGACGCGGATCGTGATTGCGGTCGATCCGTCAGGGACGGCGGACCCGGAGACGGGGGCGGAGGCGGGGATTGTGGCCGCCGGGCTCGGCGTCGACGGGCACGGGTATGTCCTCCATGACTGGTCGGGGCATTACACGCCGGGACAGTGGGGGGCGCTGGCGTGCCGGCAGTTTGTCGGACTGCGGGCGGATCGGATTATCGGGGAGCGGAACTACGGCGGGCAGATGGTGGCGCACACGATCAAAATGGCGGCGAAGGATCTGGGCGTGACGGTGGCCTATAAGGACGTGAACGCCTCGCGCGGGAAGCAGCTCCGGGCGGAACCCGTGGCGGCCTTGGATGAGCAGGGGCGCGTGCATCTGGTGGGCGTCTGGCCAGATTTAGAAGACCAGCTCGTGACGTGGGTTCCTGGTATGAAATCGCCCGATCGTCTTGATGCCTGCCTTGTCGGCAGCACGCTCGTGACCACACGGCGAGGACAGGTGCCGATTGCGGACGTGACGACCGCCGATGACGTCTGGACGCGCGCGGGGTATCAACGGGTGCTCTGGGCGGGACGCACGCACACGGCGGCGCCGACCGTGACCGTAACGTTCAGCGACGGCCGCACGCTTCGGGGCACGGCCGATCATCCGGCGTGGACGGAACAACGCGGCTTTATCCCATTGGATACGCTTGTCTGTGGTGATAGAATGATCACATGCAGTCAGAGCCGGAAGTTGTGGTGTTTGAAGGGGTTCGTTACGCTCGCATCCCAGGCCGCCCGTATTTCTCAGCGCCCCGCAGGAGTGGGCTCGATGACCTCCATCGGGCGATCTGGCGGTCGCTACATGGCGCGATTCCGAAGGGGTATCACATCCATCATCGCGACGGCAATCCCGACAACAACGATCCGGCGAACTTGGAACTTCTCACACCGAAAGAGCACTGCGCCCGTCACGCTGAGGAATTTCGTGATCAACGCCGTGAATGGATTGCCACGATTCGCCCTCTCACCGTGGCCTGGCATCGCTCTCCAGCCGGCCGGGCCTGGCATCGTGAACACGGGAAACTCGCATGGGTGGGGAGACGCCCAGGAACGATCACGTGCGCACATTGCGGGCGACCCGCCGAGAAATTTTACGCGACACGCGCGCGAGTCCACTATTGCTCTAGCCGTTGCAGCCGCGCCGTGGCAGACGCGCAACGTCGATACGAGCAGCGGATTCCGTGCCCCATCTGCGGCACCGAGTTCTGGCAGAACAAGTACAAGCATCGGCCCGCGACGTGCTCCCGTCTTTGTGGTGCGCAGTTACGTAAGCGCCGCCGCGCCGGTCTATAACCTCACCGTCGCCAATCAACCCGAATTTTTCGCAAACGGCGTACTTGTCCATAACTGCGTCTGGGCCATGACCGAGTTGATGGTGAAACAGCCCGGCGAGTTCCGCGTACTGAATCTGGGCGACGGCGAGCCGCAGACTGAGGACGAACAGCGGGCGGCGGACGCGGCGCGGATCGCGGCAGCGGCGCAAGTCATCGATGAAGCCCTCTTACACGAGGGGATCTACTGGCCACACAGCGGAAGGATGTAGCGATGGCGACTCTCTCGTGGCATGAACGGATCTCGCTGCTGAAAGCGGCAGCCTTTCCGAAACAACAGGCCCAACAGGCCGCGATGATCTTGAGTCGCATCCAAGGCAACCAGCCCAGTGGCGATCCCCCGTCTCGCGGCGCCTCGGGGATGCTCGAAAGCTACTCCACGATGCCGTGGGTGCGGGCCGTGGCGGGGCGGGTGGCCGGCTCGATGGCGGCGGTGGAGTGGCGACTGTATAAGGCGCTGCCGACGAAGGGGAGTCAGCGCGCCATCAAAGCCCCGGACCTGCAATTTAGCAGCTATGCGGAGCGGAAGTCGCTGATTCAGCAGCGCCGAGAAGCCGGAGAGCTGTTAGCCGTGCCCGAGCATCTGCTCTTGACGGCGCTCACGAAAGGCAACGGCTATCACACCGGCGTGGCGCTGCGACGACTGACACAACTTTCACTCGACCTTGTGGGTGAGACGTTCTGGTTGAAGGCGCGGAACGCCCTTAAGGCTCCGGTGGCGTTCTGGCCCATCCCCGCCACGTGGGTGCAAGACACCCCGACGCCGGCGAAGCCGACGTTTGGGATCAGTCATCGCGGCTGGAATGAGGAGATTCCGCAATCGGAAATTGCGTGGCTCTGCGATCCGAACCCGGCCGATCCCTACGGCCGCGGCGTGGGGTACATGCACTCGCTGAGCGATGAAGCCGAGATTGACGAGTACGCGGCGAAAACGGCGCGACAACTGTTCTTCAATCGCGCCACGCCTGATTTTCTCGTCTATCCCAAAGGGCCAGAAGGCCAAACCGCCGAGATGTCGCCCACGGAAGTCCGTCGATTTGAAACGGATTGGCTCAACCGGTTGCAAGGCTACTGGAAATCGTACAAGCCGTATTTCCTCAGCCGTGAAGTGGGCGTGTATGAATTTTCAAAGGACATGCAGGCGCTTCAGCTCCTGCCGATCCGCAATCAGGAGCGCGACATCATCATCCAAGTGTTCGGCGTGCCGCCGGAGCGTTTTGGAATTTTAAATAATTCCAATCGCAGCACCATAGACGCGAGCGACCTCATCTACGCCAAAGATGTGATGGTGCCTCGGTTGGAGTTCTGGCGCAGCTACCTGCAAGAGCGGATGGTGCCGGAATACGATGACCGCCTGATTCTCGATTACGTGACCCCGGTCATGGAAGATCGGGACTTCATGTTGAAGGCGGCACAATTTGCGCCGTGGGCGATGGACGGGAACGAATGGCGGTCGATTATGGGCCTGGCCCCGAAGGACGAATTTGACGGGGTGTATTTCGTGCCGCCAGCCGTCACGCCGGTCAATGCGGCGCAGCTCGGCGTCGATCTGAGCGAGCCGGATATAGGCCTCGTTGAAGAAGTCCCGCCACCGACTCCGCCGAAGAAGTCGCTGAGCGAGACGATGGCGGATGCCATCACGCGGCTCGTCTCGCCCGTGATTCACAACACGGTCAACGTGCCGGAGCGGAGCGTCACCATCGAGCGGTCAGAAGTCCATGTGGCTCCGGCGGCGGTGCAGGTGGATGTGCAGCCGCAAGCGATTACGGTGGAAGGCGCCAAGTTCGACGTGCAAGTGCCTGAGCAAGCCGCGCCAGTCGTCAACGTGAAGGCCCCGATCGTCCACGTGGCCGCGCCAACCGTGAACGTGGCCGCGCCGAACGTCGACGTACATGTACCAGCACAGAAGCCACGAAAGGAACTACGCACCGTCCATCGTGACGCTAATCACCTCATCACGAAAATCAACATCGAGGAGACGTAAATGAGTAAAGGCAATACGTTCGAGGACGACATCCTCAAACTCATTTTCAACGCGACCGGGATTGCCGATTTAGCGGACAACGATGCTACAAGCCCCGCGACGAATCTCAGTGTGGCGCTCCACACCGCCGATCCAGGCGAGGCTGGCACGCAACTCACCAGCGAAACCGCCTACACCGGCTATGCGCGGGTGAATGTGGCGAGGACGACTGGCGGGTGGACGGTCGCGAGCGGATCGGTGTCGCCTGTCGCCAATATCGACTTCGGCGAATGTACAGCCGCCGCCGGTGGCCCGATCACGCATTTCAGCGTCGGCACGGGCGTGGCGAACAAGTTGCTCTATAGCGGGACCGTGAGTCCAAATATCACGATGGCCGTTGGCGTGATTCCGCGACTTAAGACGACGAGTACGATCACCGAGGACTAGATGGCCGTTAATCTCCATGCGACGCACTTCCGCTTCGGGATCGACGAACTCGCCGAATCGACCCACGGCTGGCACGCGGCGCTGGATACCAGCCCGGCGCAGGGTGTGATCGCGGTTGATGTCCCCTTCCTCCTCCGCTTTACGGTGCAGGAGACGGGGGGCACGGCGGCGGCGAATACCGATAATCAATTTCAGTGTCGCCTCAATGCGGGTGCCTTCCAGAACATCACCACAACGTCCTCGATTGTCAAAGCCGTGGCGGTCGTGGCGTTTGCGAATGCGGCGGCCTGCACGAAACGGCTGACCGGGACGGGCACATTTGAAACCTCTGGCGCCGGCTGCACGGAAGATGGCCTCTCTGGGGGTGCGCCGAACGACATCGCCGCGTCCGGCAACTCAGAAACGGAATGCGGCCTCCAAATCGTCGGGGCGGATGTTGCTGGGAATGATGTCATTCAGTTTCGGCTGACGTCGCCGGATTTCACGATTACGAACGATGTCGTGCCGGCCATTACGGTTGCCGGGGCCACGATTATCGAATCAGATGGCGCGGCGGCAGGCGTCGGCGCCTCGGTCGTGGACGGGCGATCTGTCTTCGCTGGTGTGACGCTGGCCGCTGGCGCCGCCGCAAGCGTGGTCGCGGGCGCGGCCCTCTGGCTCGGCCTGTGCGCGAGCATGGGCGTGGCGACCGTCTCCGGCAGCGTGGCGACGCCCGTGGTCGGCACGGCGGCGGCCGAGGGCGTCGCGAGCGATGCGGTTATCTCTGGAGCTGTCGCTACCGTCGAGGGCACGAGCACTGGCACCGCGACGGCGCTTGGCACAGCAACGAACACAGAATCAGGCGACGGCACCTCGGAGGGCGTGGCGAGCGTGGCTGGTCTTGGCGTGTGGTTCGCACCGATGAATGGCGCATCGGCCGGCATGGGGACGGCCTCAGGGCCGATGGCACTCGTGAGTGAGGCGATCGGCACAAGCGTGCCGTCTGGGGGCGACGTGACGGAACAGGACAAACTCGATATTGCCGATCGGGTCTGGAACAACTTCATCGTGGAAGGCGGCTTAACGGCGCAGCAAACTATGCGGCTCCTTGGCGCGGCGCTGGCGGGGAAAGTCTCCGGGGCTCCTACTGGTCCGATCGTGATGCGCGACATTGCCGATACGAAGGACCGCATCACTGCGACGGTGGACGGTCAAGGGAATCGGACCAGTATCGTGATTGACGTGACGTAATCATGGCGGGCTATTACACCCCGTACTACTACAGCGACCGTTACTTTCGCTTGCTCACTGGGAACCCCAGCGGACCAGTCGAGGACGAGGAAGCTCCGGCGCGCGCGATTGGCGGTACGAGCGGGAAACCAGCCTGGCCTGGCAGCTACCTGAACCGTCCCCAGCGTCCGTGGGGCGGGATTCCCGATGGGAAGCCGTTACCTAAACGCCGGCCGAAGCCGTGGATGCTTCCTGATGAGGATGAAGACGAGGCGATCCGGCGCGTCTGCCTAGCCTTGCTGGTCTCTATGCAACCGACGAGCCGCCACGATCCACTGATTCAGGCCAAGGCTGAAGACGAACGGATTGTGCTGGAGCTAGACGAATGGGTGGCGTAATGCTGCGCGGGCCAGCGCTCGCCCATGCGTGGCGCAAGGCCATCCAGCCTTTGACGGCCTCTCGCGTGAATAGCGTGGCGCGGAAGCTGGAGCCGAAGCTGAAGCGCCGGTTCCTCGCGGCGGTCGCGACGATGAAGGGGAACGTCGATCTAGAGGCGCTGGCCGAGTCGTTACGGATTCAATCTGCCGTCGAAGCGATCACCGCGTTGCACCCGGAGACGTGGGGCACGACGCTCAAGCCGGCCGCGGACTTGCTACCACTGGCGTTTCGACAGGCGGGGCAAGTCGCAGCGTCCCGGCTCACATCGCAAATGGGCATCGATATCAGTTTCAATCTGACGAATCCTCGCGCCGTGCAGTGGGCCAGAACGAACAGCTCTCGGCTGATTGTGGAAGTGAGCGAGTCCATTAAAGAGAGCGTGCGTGCAGTCATTAGCGACGGCTTCACGTCGGGGATTGCGCCACGCGACTCTGCGCGACTGATTCGGGATATTGTGGGGCTCACCGACCGGCAGAGTATGGCCGTTGTGAACTACCGATTCGACTTACTAGAGGCGGGGCGATCGGCTGATGATGTTGCGCGACTCGCCGAGCGATACGGTAAGCAACTTTTGAATGGGCGAGGCTTGACGATTGCGCGCAATGAAACTGTGAATTCTTCACTGGGAGGCCAGACAGAATTATGGCGGCAGGCCGTTGACAAGGGCTTACTTGATCCAGACAAGACCCAACGCCAATTTATTGTCACTGATGATGATCGGTTATGTCCGATCTGTGCGCCGATGGACGGGCAAACCGTTGGACTCGAAGAACCATTCATCGACGGTGATGGACAACCGGTGGGAATGCCGCCCTCTGTACACGTTGGCTGCCGATGCGCCACGGGACTCTCGTTCAATGACTGACCCCACGAATCAACAAATAGCCGTGCGCGCCTTCGCCGCGTGGACGACGCATATCGCGACGCTACTGGATTGCTCCTATGAAGACGCCGCGGTATTTCTCGTGAAGCTCGCGCCGCTGATTGTGTTAATGCAGGACCGGGATTTTCAGGACAAACTGACGCGCGTCTCGAACGCCTGTGCGGCGCATCCGCTCGCGGTTGAGCAGCCCACGCCACAGGGGAAGGCGATTCATTGACGCCGTTCTACGAGTCTGATCGCGTACTCATCTTTTGCGGCGACTGCCGTGAAGTCTTACGCCGATGGACGATGCCGGTCGCCTCGATTGTCGTGGACCCGCCGCACTTCGGACGGGCGTACCTGAATGACCTCTCGTATGGCACCCGGCAGTGGCAGGCCGACGAGATGGCGGCCTGGATGGCTCAGCGGCTCGCGTTCTTCCACGGGTGGGTCCCGGCGTGCCATCAGATGGTCGGCGAAGGCCCGATGTGGGTGCATTTGCAGTTGCACTACGTCTTTCCGTTTCAGTCCATGTCGTATTGGGATCGCTGGATGGCGCAACAGGAATGGCAGTTGAACGCGGAGGAAGTGCTGGTCTGCCTCTGCCAATCCGGGCACATCACTCCCGCAGCGGTGGCTCACGTTCTAGAGCACCGCGACTGGAATCAGTTCAATGCGCCGAAGGCGGTCAACTGGGTCAAACTGCTCTTAGAGCTGAGTCCGGATGGGCCGGTCTTCGACCCCATGATGGGGACGGGCTCGACATTGCTCGCTGCGCTGGAATTAGGCCGGCGCGCGATCGGGATCGAGATCAAGGAAGACCTGTGCCGGCAGGCGGTCGAACGTATCGAGGCATTCATCCATGATCCTGTCGCCGCATAACGCCGTCACGCGCATCGACAAGGGCCGGGTCATGTCCGACCGGAAGAAAGTGGCGATTGTGGCCTTCGCGCAGACGGCCCGCGCCGTGGCGTCGTTCATCGAGCATCCCGAGTGGGAAATCTGGGGCCTCAATAATGGCTACGAATTGCCCTACTACTATGACCGCGAACGCAGACTACGTGCTGATCGATGGTTCGAGCTCCATCCGGTGAACGTCCAGCCAGCCAATGACCTGAATTGGCTACACATCTGTCCGGTGCCGATCTATGTGCTTGACCTGCACGACCCCGTGCCCGGCGGGTACAGCCCGAACGCCGTCCAGTTTCCGCTTGCGGAGTGTGAGGCCATGCTTCGCCTGCCCGAGCCGTTCTGGGCGTCCACATTCGGCTATCAGGTCGCGCTGGCGATCCTCGAGGGCTTTACCGATATCGCGTTGCTCGGGATGGACTTCGGCACGCCTCGGGAGTGGTTATTTGAACGGCCGAACCTGCTGTTCTGGGCGGGCTACGCCGCCGGTAGAGGCATCCGGCTGACGTGGCCGCGCGAGTCCAGCCTTTTCCAGCATGGCGGCAGATACGGATATTCGTACGCCGAAGAAGTGGCCTGGTGCCAGGACAGCGTCAAGACGCTCACGCGCGCGTGGGGGTATCGAGAGACGCCGGAAGCCACGGCGCGGCGCATCGCTCACGATCAGCGGATTCAGGAGGCGATTGTTCGATGAGTAAACTGGGCCGTCCGCCCATCGTGCCCGGTACGCCGGCCACGTCGGTCATCCAGATTCGCGTCACGCCGGAGATTGCGGCCGACTTGGAGCGTGTCGCGGCCGACAATCAGACATCACGATCCGATGTCATCCGAGAAGCCGTGAATGAATACGTCGCAGATTACCGGGAGCGCATTGTCTTTCCCATGACTAGGATCACCATCACGACCTGCCAGTAGCCATTTTGTAGTTCAAAAATCGGACACCGGGGCACCCTAGACGCTGATATGTCAGGTAGCGCGGGTGTGTCCACAAAGTACCTCTTAAGTACAGTCACGGCCAGCCCGGACGATAAGGGCTTGCCGAGCTGCGTCATTTCCACGATCAACGCCGACAGGGATAAGGACCACGTCATTCCAGAAGGCATGGACGCCTCGAACTTTATGAAGGCGCCCGTGTTGATGTGGAGCCACGGCGGGTCAGACCGCTATGCCTCGCTGCCGATTGGCACCGTGACGTCGCTGAACGTGACGCCTGGGCAGGGCATTACCGCGTCCTGGCGCTGGCTCGAAAACGACCCGATGGCTGATCGCGTCCGAAATGCCTGGGAGCAAGGCGTCGTCAGAGGCACGAGCATCGGCTTCCGGCCGACCAAGATGGAGCCGAATACCGAGGGTGGTGTGGATCATCTGGCCTGGGAGCTTTTGGAGCTGTCAGTTTGTCCGATCCCCGCGAATCCCGAAGCCGTGCGGACGCTGAAGGCGCTCGGGCTGATGGATGAGAAGGCCATCGAACTCGGCGATAACGACAAGCGGTCACGTATTGAAGCGGCCATCGACGAGAAGTTCGGCCCAAGTGATCCGCAAAGCGGAATGTACCTGTACGTGCTCGACGTGTTCGACGCCTACGTGATTTTCAGAGACAAAGACGGCAAGCACCAGCGGATTGATTACGCCATTGATGCGGCAGGCATTGTGTCGCTGTCTGGCGATCCTATTGAAGTCGCCGTGCAGTACGTGCCGCTGAGCGATGAAGGAAAGGCGCTCCTCGCGGCCGTCCAGAAGCGCGGCCGTGTCCTCTCCGCCGTGAACGAATCACGCCTCCGCGCCGCAATGGAGGCGCTGGCGAATGCCGGCGGTGTCCTGACCGAAGTTCTCGCGCAGCTCATGCCAATGAAGCCCGACGACATGGACGAGGACGAGGACGAGCACGACGCCATGCCTGACGACGACATGGACCCCAAGAAGCCGCACAAGCCCAAGCCGATGATGCCGATGATGGCCCTTGACGATGCGGCGACATACAGCCTGCGCCTCGAGGACGAACCCTCCGGCTTCCGGTTGCTCTTAGCTGAAGACGACATGGGCGCTCCGGTGTTGACCATCGTGGATGACACCGGGCATGAACCAACGTTCTCAATCGACCCCGCCGTGATGCGAAGCGCCATCGCGGAGACCGTGCGCGAGCAGCTCCAGACCGCATTGGTGGGACCGATTGGGGAGTCGATTCAGCGAGCCCTTGATTACGCGCGGGGCCGCGTGCAGTGAGCGATTTGCCGCGGGCGGTCGCAAAAGCCTCGAGTCGGCTGGCGGCGCTTGAGCAGGAAATGGCGGCGGGCACCTGGAGACCGACCGTCGAGACATTGACGGTGATTGTGCGGCATACGCTCGGCATTGTGGCGGCGCTGGAGGCCACGATTCCAACGGTAGCGGCGGTACGTAGTAGTTCGTAAACAGGAACGAAGGCTTCGACATGCACACGCTCGCGCAACCACGCGCCACCGTTTGCGGATGCCACCGAACACGGAGGCAGGCGCAATGGCGCAGAAAGAACTCACGGAGACAGAACTCAAGGGCCTGATTAACGACCAGGTCAAAGCGGTGCTCAATGCCGAGGGCATGGGCAAAGTCGTCGCGCTGATTGAGGAGAAGATCGCCGCGGCGGTCAGTCCACTTCGGCAGGAAGCGACGGATTGGCAGGCCAAGATTTTCGGGGCCATCGCGCCGAAGGTCGAAGGCGTCAAGCGCGAAGCTGGGCTGGCGTTCGGGCGCATCGTCCGAGCCGTAGCCTCGGCCAAACGCTCAGGCGGGGGCCAGGAAGCCGTTGCCAAGATCCTCGAATCGTGGGGGGATGGCGACCTCGCCGAAGCCCAGACGAAGGCCCTCGCGGCGAGCGTTGCCGCGGATGGCGGCTATCTCGTGGCGCCGCAGTATGCGACCGACGTGCTGGCTGCGCGCCGAGCGAAAACGGTGATCCGTCAAGCCGGCGCGGTGGAATACCCGATGCCGAGTGGTACGCTGCATCTGCCGAAAGTGGCGACGGGTGTCACGGGCGGGTACATCGGGGAGAACGCGAACCCGACGCACAGCAATCCGGTGTTCGGCGAGAACATCCTGACGTGGAAGAAGCTGGCGGTCACGTCAGCGATTTCCAACGACCTCCTACGCTACAACTCGCCGCAGTCTGACGCCGTGGTCCGCGACGACATCGTGCGCAGTCTATCCGTGACCGAGGACGCGGCCTTTATTCGGTCACAGGGCGTTGGTGGTGAGCCGAAGGGGCTGCGGTATTGGGCCTCAGCGGGCAGCATCATCGCCGCGAACACGGTCAGCATCGCGAACGTGACGGCCGACCTCGGAAAGGCCATCTACACGATGCTCAACAACAACGTGCCGGTGACGAAGGGTGCGTGGTTGCTGAGTCCACGGAGTTGGTACTACCTCATCACAATTCGAGACGCCGTGGGGAACCTGGCCTTCCAGCCGGAAATGAAGGGCGGCACTCTGTTCGGGTATCCGTTCTTTGTCACCACGTCGATTCCCATCAATCTGACGGTCGCCACGAACACCGACTGTTCGGAAGTCTACTTTGTGAACTTCGATGACGTCGTGATTGGCGATTCACAGCGCCTCCTCATCGACGTGTCGAGTGAAGCGGCGTATTACAACGGCTCCAGTGTGGTGGCGGCCTTCTCGCTGGATCAAACCGTGATCCGGGCGATTGCCGAACACGACCTGGTGGTCCGCGACTCGAACGCCGTAGTCGTAGTGACCGGCGTCCGTTGGGGCGTCTAACCGTTGAGTGAGTGAAGGAGCACAGACATGATTTCGCGAGATCTCGCTAACCTGCAACACGTTCACGCCTTCAACGCGCCGAGCACGGCTGAGGCGCTGATGCCGTATTCGGACTGCGGTGACATCGCCTCCTTCGCCTGTTCGGGTGATGGCACGATGAGTACCGCCGCACTCGGCGAACTCGGCTTTGGGGGCCGGATCATCGACCGCCTTGGACTGCGCCAGAACTATAACTCCGTGATCCCGCTGGTGGATTCCTGGGGAGAAGTGCTGGCGAGTACCACGACGGCGCGGGTTCGATTCCTGGGCGTCTCGGTCGGGTTGCAGCATTCGTCCTCGACCTGCTCGGCGGACTTTGCGAACTACTCCACGGAACTGTGGAAAGGGATTCGCCCGCTGACCATCGTCACGAACACGACCACGACCTGCTCGATGTACAACTCCTGCAACCAGGAGGGGTTCAACGCTGGCAGCACCGTGCAAGTCGGACTCCTGACGACCGGCACAACGACCTCGACCGGCTACGCGACCTTTGTGAGCGGACCGGAAACGGTCTTCCCGCTGGGGACTGCGAAGCGGTTCCTACGGATGGTCGTGGCGCCGGTCAACTACGCGACTGGCTGCGAACCGCCGACGTATCTGCACGTCGTGGGGTCGCTGCTCTTTGGAGATGCCGACGAGGGTGCGGCCTCAACCGTCCAGCGCGGGCGGATTGTCGTGACCTGCGCCTGCTCGACGTAGGCCGGCATGATCGTTCATGTCACGGCTCCGTTCCGTTGGAACCGCGCCGTGTTCAATCCTGGGGAAGTCGTGGACCTGCCCGCAGCCTTCGCGCTGCAACTCGTGGAGGCGGGGCAGGCCCGCGTCTATGCCGAACCTGTCACGGCCGCGGTCGATGGGCCGCCGGCTCACAAACTCATGACACCGAAACGAAAGAAGTTTTTTACGAGCCATACATCGCGTCAGGAGACGCGGTGATCACGTTGACGCAAGCTCGCGCGACAGACTCGCGCCACCTTGGAGGGTATCTCTACGTCTAGCAACCTCGAATACGCAAACCAAGCCCCGGGGGCAACCGGCTACCAGAAAGATCATCCCGCCGCTGCGCATTGCCGCATCATCGACCGCGAACAGGGTCTCATCGATCTGATGGGGCGAAAGAAAATCGCGATCTGCGGTTTTGCGTCCAGCACGCGGCCGTTGATTCCGTTTGATAATCCCGACTGGATCGTGACCGGACTCAATCAATTGTATCGGCACATCCCGCGCGTCGACGTGCATTTTGACATTCACAGCTACTGGGAACAGGACAACGTCGAAGGCACGGATCATCCGGCCTGGATTCGTGAGTGCGGCATTCCCGTATTCATGTCGGAGATGTACGCCGATTCGCCAACCTCCGTGCGGTATCCCATCGAGCGCCTCCTAAAGAAGCACGGGCTGGATTACTTCACGAGCACGGTCGCGTTTGAGTTGGCGTGGGCCATTGACTGTATCGACCGAGATGTGGCCGCACGTGCGCAGGCTGCTGCGTCAGATAACAACGTTGTCTCGGCTGAAGGCGCGCGGGGACTCTACGGCGAATACGAACTCGGCATTTTCGGGATCGACATGATCGTCGGCACCGAATACGAAGTTCAAAAAGCCTGCGTCGAGTTCTGGATCGGCGTAGCTGAGGGCCGCGGCATCAAGTTCACCATCCCGCCCGCGTGTGCCCTCCTGAAACAGCAGTACCGCTACGGGTACGAGCGTGAGCCGGCCGTTGGACTGCTCCCATTGTCTGAACTCGCGGCTCGACGGGCAGAACTTGAGCGGACCAAAGGCACGCTGGTAGAGCGGATGAACGGCCTGAACGGGGCGATTCAAGTGCTGAATCAAGTCAAGGCGTCACTGAACGGGCAAACGCCAGAGCCGATCGACGCCAAGTTGAAAGAGCTGATACCGCAACTGGAAAAGACCGTGGCCGAACTCCAGACATACGACGGGGCTTTCCAAGAGTGTGCCCACGTACATGCCGTCCTGGAGTTGCGATCGCGAGGCGGGGCGATTCCGCTCGTGCAGCACCCGTAAGACAGGAGCCGAGCTATGCGCGACTGGTGGAAAGACGCAGGACAGACCTCAACCTCAACGGTCGGGTTCATCACTGAAGAAGAGTTGGCGTCATGCGCCATCACGGCGGCGAAGATTGCGAATCTGGCCGTCACGGCTGATAAGCTCAGTACCGATAGCGTCACCACTGACAAGATGACTGACGCGACGGTGACAAGCTGCAAGCTCAGCGATAACGCGCTCTATCGCACCGTCGCGATTCCGTTTCCGAAGCTCACGGCGTGCTTCGCGCAAAACCTGACCTCCGACTATATCCTGTATCAACCCATCGTGCCGATCAATATCCAGTCGGTGCGGATCGTCAATATGGCGGCCTGGGAAAACGCCACCGATGACAATGTGATTCTGTTCCGCAATTCCTCAAGTTGTATCGCGCTGGTGGAACGGTCCAGCTCGACGGCCTGGGCGCTGGGCACGCAGTCCTGCGCCGCGGCGACCATCAACAATCCGCTCGTGGCGGCGAATACGCTGATCACCATGAAAACCATCTTCACGACGTGTTCCGTGTCATCGGCCGGCTACGTGGTAATCCACTACAAATCGACAGGTTAATCTGATGTTGCAACTGGCCAATCAATACTCGACGGACTTTCTGCTGTGGACGACCTGTGCGGGCGGCTCTGCGCAGAATATTAGCCTGTCGTTTGTCGCGAGCCATCTGCGCGTTCTGAACTATGCGGGCGTACCGCTCCACGTCAATATCGCGTCGACCGCCAACGCCAGCACGGACGATCCAGAAATCTACGCGACGGAGCGGCTGATCCTCGATGCCATCCCGTTCTCGTCTGTGAGCGTGATGACGACCTCCACCACGACCTCGACGGTGGCGGCCGGCGGGGCGGTGCAACGGGTCGTGGTCAGCGCGTGGGGAGGATGACATGCCTGGCGTGAATTTCTACAGCGTGCTGACGACCACGGCGATTGTGGCCTCAAGCTCTGGGACGGGGTATTACCCGTTTCTCTTCAACGCGCGATCCGTCACCATCGAAAATCTCGGGAGTAAGACGATCTGGGCCGGCTTTGATGCGTGCTCGACGGCGGCCAGCACGAGCGACCCGCTGATTACGACGTGCGCGGACCATACGCTGAAGGTGTTCACGTTCCCGGAATCGGCGGCGGCGCGGAAGGTGACGATTTTCGCCACCTCCACTGTAGCGGGCGATCTGCAATTCGGGATTACGGCGATTGGGTAATGGCCGATGCTGATTACCTGCACTTCGGCGACCTCGACCGATGGGGAACTCCTTTCAACAGGAGCGAGTCTGCGATCTGTCTTAGGAGCGACCTCTACCACCAACGCTGATTTATTCGCGCTCCAGACCGATCTTGTGCGGCGCGCGTCCCGCTGGCTCGAAGGCCCAAAAGGGCTCGGCTATCCCTGCCAGGTGCAGACCTACCTAGAAACCGTCCCGGCTTTCGGTGGGCAGACCTTGATGCTCAGCCGGACCCCGATCCGCGTGGTCCTACGGATGTTCGATTCGACCTCGACCGACACAGCGACGGAATACTGCTCGACTGATTACCGCATCGAGGACGCAGACGCAGGCTTGCTGAGTCGTGACGCTGGTTGGGATTGGACGGCCGGCGAGAAGTATTACCTGGGTAAGGCCATCATCCCAAACAGCGAACTCAAGCCCTGGATGGTCGAATACATCGCGGGCTGGACCTATAGCGGGCTGACGACGGATTCTGATCACTATTCAACTGGCGGCGTGGGTGGATCAACCTCTACCTATCGGACCTTCCCAGACGACCTCGAACAGGCCGTACTTCTGAAGGCGGCGGAATGGGCGCGGTCTGGCGCCGGGTCTGGGGTGCAGTCTGAAAGTGTGGGGGATCTCAGCGTGACCTACGCCAGCGCTGGGAACTACCGATCTGAGGCGGCGGATCTCGTGCGGCCGTACCGAAGGCTTGCATGATGACAATAGTTTCATTTCTTCGCTTAGTGTTCTGTGGCTGTGGTGATTCACACGGCGGCTATATATGCAACCGTTCTTACGGCCATTCGGGCCGACACGCGGCGAGTGCATGTATTGCTAGTGGGCCACCATTCGTGGTTTCTGAGTGGGACAGGCCATGAGAAGCATCGCCAGCTTCCTCCATATGATGCCGGACTCCGTGACGTATGAAGCTCGTGCTGGCACGGATGCCTACGGCGATCCGACGTGGGGCACGGCGCAAACCATCAAGGCGCGGGTCGTTGGCGAACAGAAGTTGATCCGCGGCTTTTCCGGGTTGGAAGTGCTGGCGGCGCAGACGGTGTATCTCGGGTCAACGGTCATCGTGCAACCGACTGATCGGATCACGTTATCGACCGCGATCGTTGGGTCCACGCAAGCCACGGCCATTAGTCCACCGATTCTCGGGGCGAAGCGCATTCCCGACCAGAGTGGCCAGCATTCATCGGTGATTTACCTTGGCTGATGTGATCTTCACCTTTGAGCTGAAAGGCACCGCTGAAGTCCACGCGAAGATTGCCGAGGCGCTGCGCTCGATGTCTGGAAAAGCGGAAGCCGCGCTGTATCAGGAAGCCGAACGCGAAATGGCGGCATCGAAGCTCAGGGTGCCAGTCGATACCGGCACCTTGCGCGATTCAGGACATGTGCAACAGCCCGAACGCGATGCCTCTGGTGTCTCAGTCACGATGGGCTACGGAGGCGCGGCGGAAGATTACGCGATCATTCAACATGAGTCATTGGAATTGCACCATACGGTCGGGCAGGCGAAGTTTCTCGAGAGCGTGTTGCAAGAGAGTGCGCCACATCTTCTCGAACGCATCGCGAACAGGATAACGGTGTGATTCTCGATGATTTGGGCGATTACTTGTCAACGGGAGGGCTTGGCTTGACGAGTGGGACGAATCTTTTTCTCGGCACCTGGCCAGACGCGCCAGATACGGCCTGCGCCATTTATGAAACAGGCGGATTCTTCCCGATTCACACGATGTCAGCCAGCGCTGGCAATGCCGCAGTCGAGCGTCCGCGCGTGCAAATCACCACGCGCGCCGTGAAGTACCAGACAGCCCGGCAATTGATGCACAACGTCTTTCAGCGGTTGGACGGGGTGAGCAATCAGACCATTGGGAGTACCCGGTATCTGAGCATCGTGGCGGTCTCCAGTCCAGCCGCGATGGGGACTGACGCGAGCGGGCGCGCACGTTTCGTGGTCAATATGGACATTATTAAGAAGTTGCACACGAGTACGAGCACATAGGAAGGGTGAACCGTGGCACAAGTGGTCTTTTCCTGCGCTCACGTGCTGCTTGGCGCGCACGAGTTCTCAAGCCAGTTCACCGACGTGATCGTGAATCGCAGTAGCGAATCGCTCGACGTGTCGACGATGGGTACGGGCACCAGGAAGCATAAGGGCGGCGTGAAGGACGCCTCGGTGACTGGGAAGGGGTTCGTGAACCTCGGATCAAGCCTCATGGACGGCGTGATTTTTGGTGGCGTGGCCGCAGACGCCACGCTGGCGACGGTGTTTATCAACGGCATTCCAGTCGTAGCCTGTTCCACAGCCGGCGGATACGGGATGACGGGCGTGAGCGTCAAGCACGTGGTCGGCGGCAGTTACGGCCAGCTGCTCCCGTTCGATCTCGATCTCCAGACACAGCACGACCTCGTCCATGCCGTCGTGCTCGACAACGCGCTCTCAACAGCCTGGAGTACGGGCGCCAATACCGGCACGGCGATTCCGTTGTCCACGAGTGGGATGTCTACCGAGGAGAAGCTCTACGGCGGCTTTCACATCACGGCGCTCTCGACGGGCATCGTGAGCAATGGGATCTCCGCCGTGATCGCCGCGGCGTCATCAAGTGGATTTGCGACGAGCGATACGCGGATCACCTTCTCGGCGAAGACCTGCAAGTCTGGGACGTGGGCCACGCCGATCGCATCGAGCGCACTCAGCACGGATCAGCCCTTCGTGCGCGCCGTGATTACCGTCGCCACGGGGACAAGCACCGGCTATTCAGCGAGCGGTTTGATTTGGGTTGGGCATCAGTAATCGTCACAAGGAGTAGCAGATGGCAGCGGAAATTGTCTTCTCGAACGCGCTCTTAGCCGTCAACGGCATCGACCTCTCGGCCTATGTTCAGGACATCACCCTGAACTACGGGAGCGAGAGCCAGGATGTCTCCGTCATGGGGACAGGCACCCGGAAGCACAAGGGGGGCGTGAAGGACTGGTCGATCGATGTCAAGTTCCTCTACGACTGCTCGACGGGTGGACCGGAAGCCAGACTATTCGGGCTCGAAGGGACATCGGCCTGTGTCGAGTATCGCCCGATCAATGCCTGCGCGACAGAAGCGCGGCCGATGTTCTGGGGTATCGGTTCCATCTTCAATGGCCCGATCGGTGGGTCGTATGGCGGGATGCTCCAGTTCACGACCAAGATCGCCTCGTATGGCGATCTGACGCGAGCCACCGCGAGTTAGTCGTGAGGATTTCCGGCTCAGGTGGGCGGGTGCGCGTGGGGTATCAGACCGCAGCCACGTTGGGGCCGTGGACCCTCACCCGGACCAGGAGCGGGCCGATACCTGAATATGAGGCCGACGCCTCACTGTCAAGTTGCGATGCGTTCTGGAGCCAGCAAGGGCCGATGGATCTGGAATTAACGATGGGGCAGCGGATCTGGGCGTGGGCTCAGGTGCAGCCCTCACTCACGGCCGAGTCACTCACGGTCACGCTTCTCGGCGGGCCGTCGATTCACTGAAGGAGTTGTGGTGAGTAGAGCGTTTTTCGTGGAACCCGATCCGGTCACGCTGCCGCTGTTTGACGATGGGCAGTACTGGATCAGCGTCAAGAAGGAACTCAATGCCGGCGAGGACAAGCAACTCTCACAGGGCGCATTCACCAAGTTAACTCGTCTGAGTCAAGACGACTCGTCGCCGGCGCTTTCGATGGATCTTGAGGCCGCCGCGTTTCGGAAGGTGCTGCTCTATTTGCTCGATTGGAACGTGCCAGATAAGGCCGGCAAGACGGTGGATATCACAGTCTCTCCCAAGGCCAAGATGGACGCCCTGAAGGCGCTGAAACCCGCCGCGTTCCGGGAGATCGAACGGGTCATTGATGCCCATGCGCTGAGTGTGGAAAAAAACGGACCGGGCGGCGTCCCTACACCGACCGCGACCATCTCGTGATCTGTCGTTCTATGGGATGGTCTTGGCAGGACGAACAAGCAACGCCGCTGAGCGTGATTGACGAGATCGTAGACATGATCCAAGCCGAGAACCGGACATGAGCGACGCGATCACTGGAGGCGCTTACGGCACTTAGCGTCGGGGAACTTGAAGCTACGATTCGTTTGCGGGACGAATTAAGTACGCAACTCAAAACGGTTCAGACCAATCTGGGCGGTCTCGCTTCAACCGCCGCGACGGTCGGCAAAGTGCTGGGCGTTGGGTTGAGCGTCGGGACTGTCGTGGCCTTCGGGCGCGAAATTCTGCGCGATGCCGACGCGCTCGTGAAGTTGCACGATAAGACCGCCCTCTCGATTGGCGCACTCGTCGAGCTTCGGCGCGTCAGCATCGATAGCGGCAGTTCCGTCGAGGGGATGGCTTCGGCGATCAATACCCTGCAGCGCAACATCGGCAACGAGGATACCGGAGCTGTCGGAGCCGCAAAAAGGCTCGGCTTGAACTTCGATGCGCTGAAGAGGATGTCGCCGGAGGATCAGTTTTTTGCCGTGGCGAGCGCATTGCGTGGCGTGACTAATCAAACAGAATTTGTCACGCTCGGTGCGAAGTTGATGGGGCGTGGATTTGCCGAAGTGGCACCAGCTATTAAACAAGGCTTTAAGGATATCGACGAAAGTGCGGCCGAAACAATTAAAGCGCTCGATGCAGTCGGCGACGCGATCGGGCGAATCTATCAGAAGGCGAAAGATTTTGGCGGCGAGGGAATCGCGCTCAGTTTTAATATGGCAGCCAGCGCGATTGAGCAGTTAAACAAGGGGATGGCGATTGCGCTGACACTCTTCGGCGATAAGGTGATCATCGGCGCACCGGAACAGGCGTCGGCGTTAGCTGCCGCAGAAGCTCAAGCCGCCAAGACGCTCAACGTGGTTGATGCGTCGCTGCGGAACGTGGTCGATTCCACCGTTGCACAATCTAATGCGGAGCGTGTTCTTGGTGAGCAAACGCAAAAACTAGCCGAGGCTGAAGAGGTCCTAGTCACTATCTACAATAACAAAATTAGACTCCTTGAGACCGCGACAGACGCGAGTCTCAAGCATTACGGCTTTGGTGGGCAGATTGCGGCCTTATCGCAACTCGATGCGGCAGAGAAAGCTCATTCACTGGCAATTCTCGCGTCAATCAACGATGAAAAAACGCGCGCGGCAGTGATCGAGAACACGAGTGCTCGCCACGTTGAACTCATGAACCAGATTGCAGCCGTACAAGAACAACAAGCTGGCGTCGTGAATGCCGCAATCATGAGAGAAGCCACCGCACAAATAGAGCTTAACCGGCTCTGGGGCGAAGACGCCGAAGGGAATATTCTTCGGCAACTCTCTGCGCTTGAACTCTTGCAGGAGAAGATGAGAGCGCTCGACGCGACCAATGGCACGTGGGTCAGCACAGCGAAACAAAAAGCGCTACTCGAAAAACAGTTCATCAATGCGCTCGACGCGGAAGCGTCCGCCACGCAGGATGCGTATTTTGCGACTCTCAAGAAAAACGCAGAAGACGCGAAGATCCCGGCGCTAATGGCGAACGCTGCCGCAGCCGTGCAGTTCTACAACTTCGTGCTTGGGAGTGGCCCGGCTGCGCCGAGTTCTAATCTGCGCCCGGATACACAGAGCGCAATTCAGGCTGGGCCGAGTGGCGGATCGGCGTGGAATCTTCCAGGCGGCGGGTATTTTAATCCAGGTAATAGCGCCGGGGTGCCGAAGCTCGCGGCGGGTGGGCCGGTCAGCGCTGGTCGTCCCTATCTAGTTGGAGAGCGTGGGCCTGAACTTTTCATGCCGTCATCATCAGGCTCGATTCGGCCTGGCGGCGGAGCCGGCACGACCAATATCTACATCACGCAACCGCTCGGAACGCCTACTGAGATTGCTCGTGTGGTGAGTCGCGCACTTCAGGACCTGTCGCGTAGTTACGGCGAACGCATGCCGCCAGGAGCCTAGATGCCAGGTATCTCCGGCACCGACAAGGCGTTGATGTTTGCCCAGTTCGGCGTGATGCGCTTCGGCGCGTCGCGGTTCGGGTACACGTCGGCGTATTGCTTTATCTCGATCAATGGCACGCAGCGCCGCGAGAAGGTGCAGTTCGACACGCTGACGATCACCGATTCGCTCGATGAGATCCCGAACACCTGCCAGTTCACCGTCCTGGGATTTACCCCAACGGTCGGGATGGAAGTGATCATCACGCTCGGGTCGACGCACAACGCGGAACGGATTTTCGCCGGACATATCCTCCAGGTCCAGCAAACGCAGCAATGGGTCAACGGGCAAGTCTTCTATCACGTCTCGTGCATTGACTATACCTGGCTGCTCGGTCGGCAGAAGGTTATTAAAAAGTACACGAGTGAGTCAGCCACGGACATTGCCACGGACCTGATCCAATCATTCGCAACGGGCTTCACCGCACGAAATGTGGTGACAGGTCTCGCAACAGTGGACGAAATCACGTTCACGAACGAAGACCTGCCAACCGCTTTAACTCGGCTCGCGAAGCGGATCGGCGCGTACTGGCGAGCGGACTATTTCAAAGATGTGCATTTCGGGCTGAGCGAAACCGCCGTCGATCCGGTGGATCTCACGACCTCTCACGTGTCGGTGTCTGATGTGGCTTATGACACGGATCTCAGCCAAGTCACCACCCGCGTTCTCGTGGAAGGCGGCGGCGTCAACGCACTTGCGGAAGTCGCGGCCGGAGAAACGATCTTCCCGGTTGAGGATTTAGCCTGGTATAGCACCGGAACGGTCGTCTCTGGGCCGCAGCGCATCACCTACACGGGAACAATGGGCGCGACTAGCAGTGGGGCGATTGTCGGTCCTGGCGTGACGCCGAGCGATGCACCCACGACAACCGGCGTCATCGGCACAGGGATTGAGACGGGCGCACATTCGTACGCCTATACATGGGTCACAGGGGCCGGCGAAACCCTCTCGTCACCACTCGAGTCCTTTACTGCTGGGCCGGTGGCCGCGCCGTCCTCGCCGGTCGGCTTGCTTGCCACACTTGGGGCCGGTGGCTCGCCCGGCATGACGATCGGGGCCACGTATACCTACTGTTTCGTATGGGGTGGAGAAGACACGACCGATCCGACGCATCAGACGAGTCCGAGTGCTCAATCCACTGTGGTGCCGCTCGATCGGGGTGATGGCATCTCCGGGAATATTCAGGTGACTATTTTCGACGCGATCACTATCCAGCCCGCGGAGGCCGAGCGACTCGTGATCTATCGCACACTTGCCAATGGGAGCACGTTCTATCGCCTGCAATCGTATTCCACGCCCATAGCGCCGAACTTTTTCGATACAACTGCAGATGCCTCCATTTCTGGAAATCCGACACTCCCGGCGGCGGATTTTACGATCGCGCAGGCAGCGTTGTCGGGGATTGCGATCGGGCCAAGCGGGACCACATCACGGAATGTGTATCGAACGGTCGCGGGCGGGTCGCAACTCAAACTCCAACAATCGATCGCGAACAATACCGCGACCACTGGCGTGACGGATAGCACGGCCGATGCCGCCCTCACGACGAATGTGCCGACCAGTGATACCTCTGCCCTAACTCAACCCTCGGGGCAAGTCAATCCAGGCGAGACGTCGATCGTCGTGTCCGGCACGGCCTTCGCCTCCTCGACTGGCGGGTGGGCCGTCATCGGCAACGGCCAGCAGGTCATTCGCTATACGAGCTTCAGTGGGGGGAGCCTCACGGGCATTCCGGCGTCTGGCAACGGGGCCATCGTGGCCGCCGTCACCTATGGGTCCACCATCACGGCTGCGCCATCACTCACCGGCATTCCCGCCAGCGGGGACGGTGCGATTCTCTACACGATTCTCAAGGGCGATCCCGTCAATATCCTCATCACGGTCAACGATACGACTGCACAAGCAGCGCTCGCGACGCAAATCGGTGGAGGCGATGACGGCATTCAGGAAGAATACATTCAAGACCGACGCTTGTCGGCCACGGAATGTGCGCTTCGCGCCAATGCGATTCTCCTCCTACGTGGCGCTGAAGAGAATCGTCTCAGGTACCGCTGCCGCGATCCGCGGACCAGGACTGGCCTGACGATTACCTTCAGCTTCGCCGGCACGATGAATATCAGCGGGGCGTTCAAGATCCAGACCGTGACGATTTCGGCGTTCAGTGCGACCGGGACGCAGTTCCCGACGTATACCGTGGATGCCTCCAGCACGAAGTTCACGTTCGAGAGTCTGCTCGGCATGATTCGCTCCAGAGGACAGGCGGCCTAACGTATGGCAGCGACCACGATCGCCCGCGTTTCCATCACTGACGATGATGGCACTGGGCAAACCGGAACCATTTGGAATAATGCGCAACTTGTCGCCATCTACGACGACATCGACGATCTCTTTAAGCGCACGACCGCTGGCGATTTGACGTTCGAGCTGGAAAACACCGATACGACCAGCACGTCGGATACCGGATTTATCGCGCGAGTGGGCAGCGGTGCCGCAGGCGATCCGTACTTTCAAGTCACCAACGGCACGACGACCTGGACGTGGGGGCTCGACAATAGCGATAGCGATGCGTGGGTGTTGGCAAATAGTGCGGCGCTGGGCAACTCAAACATCCTCAAGATCACCGCGAGTGGCTTTCAGGGGATTGTCTACATCAACGACACCGCGAACGCCAACATGACAACCGGCCTGACGATCAATCAGGCCGGGGCCGACAACGAAATCTTCACGCTGAAATCCTCTGACGTGGGGCATGGCGTCACCTCCATCAGCGAAACCGATAGCTTCATGATGATCGCGAAGGCGTCAGCCACGGGCGGCGGGGTTGAACTCTGGTCGATCGGCGGATCGACTTCCTCGTTGATCCTCAAGGGGGTGGCCGTGACGGCCGATGCGACACGCAGCACGGCCGGGGTGGCCCCCTTCATGGCGCAAGGCTATATCGGGAGCGGCGTGAATGCTGTCACGGTCGGGGCCGACAAGAATATCGCGGCATTCAGGGATGCCTCCACGACGCGGTTCATCCTCGATTCCGATGGCGACTCCCATCAAGACGTCGGCACGGCCTGGACGAACTTCGACGACGGCGATGATCTTGTCCGTCTGAATGCTGTAGCCATCGCGCTCGCGCGCAAGGGCGACCCATTACGGTCGGCGTTTGTTGCACACATCGAGGATCAGCGGGCGGTGCTGGATGCGATGCCCGGCAAGAAGCTCGTGGCGTTCAATGCGGATGGGCACCATTTCGTCAACATGAGCCGTCTCGCCATGTTGCACACGGGCGCGATCCGGCAACTGGGGATGCGACTGACGAAAACAGAGAAGCGGCTGGCGTCTGCACAGCGTGAGTTGAGGCGTCTGGCAGCGTAGGAGATGACATGGGGCGTGCTGCGCGGCTGAAACATATGCGAACAGTCAACGTGATTCGGCTTGAGGAAGTCGAGGCGCGGAAGCTCTTAACCGCCCAGCGGAACTATGTGCAGGCGCAGCTCGCAGCCCGAGACGCCGTTGAACTCGTCAATGGGAAGGTCCGAGCGGCGGGACAGGCGCAGGCCGCCGTCTTCGATGCGCTTGCGAAGAAATACAAACTCGATCCGGCGAAGAAATACACGCTGGATGACGAGACGCTGACGTTAACGCCTCAGCGCGCAGGAGCTTAATGGATTGGCAGTTGATCGACGATCACGTCGTCACGGTGCCGGCGAGCGCCTACGTCCTTGAGGGCTTGCCGGGCGACGACGAGGAATACCTGATCGTGCTGCGGCAGGTGTGTGGCGGGGCTGAGGGGGAAATTGCCATTCGTCCCAACAACGATGATGTCCCCGGGCACTACGGCTATCAGCAGATGCAAGTCGTGGGCGGGGACATGTACCCGGACGATCGGATCGTCGTCAACCGCGGCACGACGTCCGATCTGATTGCGCTGCTGCATCTCGCCGAGGGGGAACT
>Ga0208957_1000642_pt1 | contig 24663 bp, 38 predicted proteins | sample RifOxyA1_FD_184029 | JGI IMG/M metagenome (GOLD analysis project Ga0208957, IMG submission 184029) | Groundwater microbial communities from Rifle, Colorado - Rifle Oxygen_injection A1 (SPAdes) | ecosystem: Environmental > Aquatic > Deep subsurface > Groundwater | place: Rifle, Colorado, United... | reverse complement strand
TACTAAATCCTTTATCTCTTTCGAGTTGGAGTTTTGCTCCATTGAATTATTTGCTAACGACCCAGTGGATTGCTCCACCACTTCGCCCACTTGTGGTGATACTTCCGCAGAAGCTCTATTAAGCGGAACTGTGTATGAGTAGCCCTCGGTAATATAATCTATGCATGGTTTAACTTCGTGTAAAATAATTATAGAAGAAACGGACAAGATTATACCGGCTACAAAAAATCCTCCTCTTGTGTTTAAAATGTGCTTCAAAACTTTCTTTCTTCCGCTTAGCATAATTAGTAATGCACTATATGCTATTTCGTTTATAAACTTTTTCATTTTGATTGTTTTTACGCAATCACCCGTTTGCTTTTATTTTAATTAAAACACTATATACTCTTCTGGATTTCCACCGTCAATCATTCTTTCTCTAACAGCATCTCTTGTTTCTTGTGCTAATCTATCAGCAAGTTTTCTCTGATTGTTTATATCAAACATTGCGACTATATACATAAAATTATCTCCTACATTCTCAATATCTTTTATCTGATTTATTTTGCTAGTAGCATAGCCGTATTTATCATTATCAGTGTCAACTTCTTTCCATAATTCCATTGCTCTACTTTTTACCGCTTCGAATAATTCTTGTCTTGGCGGTGTATAATATAATTTAGTCATTTATTTCATTTAGTTGTTTAGTGGTGTTTTCGCAATGCTCAGCAACGACTTGTTCAAGAATTTTTGCAATGTTCATTATTGGATTTATTATTGTTATAGGGACTACCATTTTTTGATTTTCATTCCAAGCGTCAGTAGAAATAGAATATTCTGTTATTTTTTTACCACCGTCTGTTTTTAATGCTATCGTTGCTGATATTTCTGGTTTATCATCTTTTAAGTCAATTCTAAACCCAGTCAGTTCTGCATTAGAAATATTTATGTTTGTTATTTTTACCATACTTTTTTTTGCCCGAAGGCTTTAATTATTATTTAATGACTTTAGGCGGGAGGCGATAATATATTTGTATCTGCCTGCACTCGCTTTTTTATCATCTAAGGACAGTATAGCAAATTATTTAGGACTTGTCAAGTGATTTTACAACCTATTCATTTTTATCCGATTTTAAGCCTATAATCTGATACACTCTAGCCCTAGTTATTTTTTTAAGCTCTGCAATATCTACAGCTTTTATTCCTTTTGAATTCAACTCTTTTACCTCATTTTCGAATTCAATTTGTTTTGCTTTGCGTTCTTGTCTATTCATAGTTGTTGTTTATATACTTACTACACTAGTATAAATGATTTATTTCATCTTGTCAAATATCTTTCTTGACAATATCAAAAAAATTTGCTACCATTATCTCGGATAGTTCTTGAGGGAAGATTGAAAACGGTTCGCTAACTTTTCACGCCTGAAAAGTAAATTCTATAGAGTTTTTCAATCCTCCTCAAGAGTTATTAAAATAAAACTAATATGAAAATATTATGCGATAGATGTAAGCGTGATTTCGAAGATGATGAATATTACACCGAAGAAGAACTAAATAATAAACACAAAGAAATAATTTGTCCTCAATGTAGAGAGGACGCTATTTTAGATTTTTATGAATAAAAAATTATGTGCTGAATGCAATGAAAAATATCCCGACTACCACCCAATAAGATACGCACTAGGAAAATGCGAGAACTGTGGTACTTATACAGGAGTAGCGGAAACAGAGTATCGCCCAGAAATAATCCGAGATATAAATAGTATTTTCGGCGACTTAAATAAACCAAAAAAATGAAACACGAAAACCATATTTGCAGATATAACGACGGCGAACAATCTTGTGAATGTTATAAGCAAGGATTTGAAGACGCCAAGAAAGAATTTGAAAAACTTATTGAAAAAGCTTGTGATAATTTCTTATTTGCTCCCGACTCAAAAGACGAGCTTTTAAAGCGATTAAGACATATTTGACAAAAAGCTAAAAATAATATACAATAGGAATATCAATATGCAAACTATAAACATCGGCGACAATTCAATAAAACTTATTGCCAACAAAGCGTATACCGTTTGCATCTTCGCCGATGTGGTATACGCTTTTTTGGTCGTAATTTTATGAAAAGAGGATATGTATGCCTTTGGAGGAAAACACTTAGTAGTTTAGTTTTTGGAAACGAAAAATGTTTGAAAATATGGATATGGTGTTTGTTAAGAGCAAACCATCAAGATAAAACATTTTTATTGGGGAGAAATAAAATAACAATTAACAAGGGACAATTTGTTATGGGACTTAATAAATCAAAAGAAGAATTGAATTTAGCAGTTTCTACTATCCATTATTGGGTCAATTTTTTAGAGAGTGAAGGAATGGTTAAACTCAAAAAAACTAACAAATACACCATTATCACTATATTAAATTGGGAAGATTATCAAGAGGTTAAACTCAAAAAGAATTCAAATGATAACTCAAATGAAACTCTAAAAGAAACAAACAATAATGATAAAGCATTAGTAAGCACTAAGAATACTATTGTGGCTAAAGCCACAGATGTTCCTTTTGTTAGTAGTGAATGGATTAACAAGTGTTGCGCCGATAAGCAAGACCACATCCACCTTATAGGGAATTATATGAAAATTAAGAAAATGGACTTTCCAACTAAAAAGACCGCTGAAGCAGAACTTAGGAGAAATATGAAAGTAGCCACACTCCTAAAAGACTATCCGCCAGAAAGAAGAAAAAAGGCATTAGTGGAAGCTAATAAAATGACTAATCAATGGACACTCGAAACAATTTTAAAATATCTAAATAAATAATATGGAAAACAAAAACAAAATTGGAACTGATAGCTGGTATATACAAAAGCAAAAAGAAAAAATAGATTTCGATAATAACTTCGGTGATGCTTTAAATATTGAATCAGTTGAAACAAAAGAAGTTTTTAAAAGAGCATTTAAGGAAATTGAAACTACTAATCCAGATGACATCATAAGTTATGGCTATGATTGGCTAGACAATAAGCTATCAGGAATTTTTCCTGGACAAATAATTCTTATTGGTGGAGAAAGCGGAACTGGAAAATCAACATTTTCAATATCACTGGTTTATAATTGTAAAAAACCAACCGCAGTATTTGCCTTAGAAGAACGCTTAGAAGATTATGGAAAGAAAGCAATTTATTTTGAAATAGGAAAGATACGAGGAATGGAAGGTAAAAAACAATATCCTTGGAATGCTTATGTTAGGGGAGAATTAAATCAACAACCACAATTTTTAGATTATGTCGCCAAGGCTTATGAAAATTTTAAGGAAAGAAAATATCCTTATTTCCAAAAAATAGACAAACGAATAACAATCGACCTTGTAGAAAAAAGAATTGAAATGTTATCGGTTATGGACGGGGTTAAATTATTTTTGATTGACCATCTGCATTCCTTTGATTTGATTTCAGGAAAAAATTCAAAAGCAGATTTTATTGAAGATGTTATGGTTAGATTGGGAGCGTTAGCCAGAAGATTAAATGTATCAATCGTGATTGTCGCCCATTATAGAAAACTAAACGGCAACAGACCAACGCTGGATAGTTTCAAAGATAGTATTTCGATTGTGCAAAACTCCTCAACAGTTATAAATATTTGGAGAAACAGAGAAGACGGAATTGCGGAAGAAGAAAGATACAAAACACAATTCATTATTTCTAAAACAAGGGATATGGGGGGAGAGGGTAAAATTGATGTAAGGTTTGACCCAATGACTGGAAAATATACCGACGAACTTTCTTGGAAAATAGGCGTGCCAACAATTTACGATAATAAAAATTATACAGATTTAAGTAGATTAGATTTATAATTAACAATATGTGCTATGAAGACGAAAATGGATGGCTCTATTATCTTATCGACGGAGAAAGATATTATAGCTAAAAAAACTTATGACGAAATGTATCCGCAATATAAATACATTTCTCCGAAGCAACTAAAAATAAACAAGGCTGTTGCTTTGAAAGGCAAAACAGCAAGCTACTGGAACAAAATGAAAAGCAGAAATTTAAGTGGACTTTTAAAAGGAGAAGAACAAAGACTTTTTAAGGAATATAATTTAATTAAAACAATATGAAGAAGATTTGCCTCATCGGCACATACATTAAAAAACTATCAGACGCTCTTGAACTAGCTGAAAAGAAATCTATTAACGGACAAACATTTTCAGTTATTGGTTTAGAAAATTCTTACTTAATCGTAAATGATAAAATACTAGAACAATATGAAAACAAAAACACAACAACAACTGACTGAACAAGTCCGCAAACGATGCGTAAAAAAAGCCAAGCTAATTTCAAAAACACTAGACGGTTATCGCTGTAAGTATTGCGGTAGAACTAAACCACAAGTAGCAATTCACTCACATCACATTTACAACGAGGGCTGTCATCGCTCAATGTCGGCAGATATAGATAATTTAATTACAGTTTGTTTCACTCACCATTCAAGTAGCTGGAACTCCAAAGAGCCAAGCTTTCATAAAAACCCGATGGAAATGGCTGACTGGTTTAAAGACACTTATCCAGAACTTTCCAAAGAACTAAAAGAAAGAAGTTGGAAATCAGTTAAATGCGATATTATCTTTTGGCAGAAAAAAGAAAAAGAACTCGATAATCAAATTAAAATATTAAAACTATGAAGTGCAAACACAAATGGATAAGGGATGAAGCTATTACGCTCTTATCTGGTAAAATAGATGGCTTAGCAGAAGAATTTATTTATATCTGCAAAAAGTGTGGAAAAATAAAATATAAAAAATCAGGTAAAAAATTAAATTTACTAAAATGAATAATTGGACTGAAGACTACAAATTAAAACTAAAAAATCCAGAATATTATGAAGCTTTGGAAAGACTGGAAAAATACTACCAAAGAACTGAAATAGAATACTGGGCAATTATTTGCTTTATTAGTGCCTTATTTGGCTTCTTAATTGGGATTATTTTAGCGCGAATATTTTAGATTTGACAGAACCGAAAAAAAAGCGTATAATTAAGTAAAAGCTAATATAAGTCTTAGAGTATTTCTCGGGAGACATTACCAAAAAAAGCTTGAATAATTTTTTTATCACCCAATACAAAAAATTGAACGGTTTAACACACAACTTGTATTTTAATGGTATTAGCACAACAGGGCTTATTTAAGGTTCTGTTTTTTTATTTCGCAATGTTAGATTTCTAATAATGGGCCACCTTTGCCCCTCCATAGCTCGGGGGTTGCAGAGCAGTCCAATTAAGGTGGCGAGCTATTAGAAATTTACATTATCAATAGTTTTTGGGGCTTCTATTCAAAAACTCCAATATCAGAAGAGGCAAAATCAACAGCCACTAGTTGGAAGAACGAATAATCGAGTGGTGGATAAAGACAAAAAGCTAGCTCTGCCGGACTGCAACTAGCTCCTACCTATATTCATCACATATCGCTCCCAGAGATAAAAGATTAAGTGAGTGCTGGATGAGAAAATTGATTTTTGATAATGTTTTTATAAAACTGTTTTCTACTTGCAATAAATTAGTTATTCCTTGGAAAGAATAAATAAGCAGGTAGGAAGAATGTCTAATATGGAAGAAAATGAAGAACTCAATCCAAATCTTAACGATACAGCAGAAGAACAATCTGTTGCTATTAAGAATACTGAAGGAATTGAAACAGGAAATATTAGGGACGAACAGGGAAGGTGGATTAAAGGAGTTAGTGGAAACCCAGAAGGTCGCCCAACTGAAACCGAAGAAGAAAAGATTAAAAGACAAGCACTAAAAGAAATAAAAGAAAACTACATTAACAGATTAACAGAAGCTTTGCCAAAGATTGACCCAGTCCTAATTCAAAAAGGAATAGACGGAGATTTAATAGCAATCAAAGAAATAAACGACAGAGTATTAGGCAAATCAAGAATGACAGTTGGTTTAGACGGTGGAGAAGAAGGGAAGGCGATAAAAATTGAAAATGTTTCAGATGAAGAAGTAAAAAAAATGATTGACACTTATGGAAAAAATATCATTAGTAAAAGCGATAGCTAGTAAAGATATTCAAGCATTTGGAGAATTACTTTTTCCGAATCACTTAAATAAAAAAACACCAGAGTTTCATAAAGAGATTTATAAAGTATTACAAGGAGAGTTAAAAAGAATTGGAATCGGAGCGCCGAGAGGTCACGCTAAAAGCACATTAGTAGGACTTACTTATCTGGCGTGGATAATAGTTCATAAAAAAGCAAAGTTTATTTTATTAGTATCGGATACTTATTCACAATCGGTTTTATTTTTAGAAGCATTGAAAGCGGAATTTGAGGGAAATGATAAGTTGAAAGGACTATATGGCGATATGACTTCCAAGAATTGGAGCGAAGGAGAAATTGTAGTTAATGGAATAATGATAAAAGCCTTAGGCGCTGGAATGAAAGTTAGAGGATTAAAGTTTAGAGAATCAAGACCAGATTTAATTGTAGTTGATGATTTGGAAAATGATGAGTTAGTTGAAAACAAAGAAAGACGAGACAAACTCGAAAGATGGTTCAATGGGGCGTTAGTTCCAAGTATGGATAAGGATGGTAGATTGATTATGATTGGCACGATACTTCATTACGATAGCTTATTATGCAAGATTTTAGATAACAAAAAATATACCGAATTTTACAAAAGAACTTATAAAGCAATTTCAAATGGAAAAGCTTTGTGGGAAGAACATCTTAATCTGCAAGAATTAGAAAAAATAAAACAAGATTATATTTCCAAAGGTCAAGGATATTTATTTTATCAAGAATATCAAAACGACCCAGTATCAGACGAATACAGAAAATTTAAAATAGAAAAGTTTAGATATTACGACGACAAAGAAATAGAAAAAAAACAATTAAATACATTCATTACAATCGATAGAGCTTATTCGCTAGATAAGACCGCGGACTTTACAGGCGTGATTGTAGTGAGCGTTGATAAAGAAAACAACTGGTATGTTAGGCAAGCAGAAAGATTTAAGGGAACTGAAAAAGATTTAATAGATAAGATATTTGATTTAAAATCTTACTGGTCGCCTGATAAAATTGGAGTCGAACAAAAAGCTTATGAATACACAATCAAGGTAGCCTTAGTGGATGAAATGAAACGCCGAAACATATTTTTTACAATCGAAGAATTAAAAGACGCTGGAACTGCTAAAAATAAAAGAATTGAGGGAATATTGCCAAGATTTGAAAATGGAACAATTTATTTTAAAAGAGAATTTACAGACTTAATTGATGAAATGATAACATTTCCAAGGGGGATACACGACGATTTAATAGATTCTTTGGCACACCAACTAGCGATAGCCAAACAGCCAAATCTAGTAAAAGCTAATGTTTACAAAGGAACAATAAATTTATGAAGCAACTAGCAAAAGATTTAGAAAAGATAAAAAAAAGCATAGATAATTTTCAGAAAAAATATCAGGATAAATTAGCTAATGAATTTGCTTTGTATGTAGTTGTTGCTTTGATTAGAGAGCGAGGGATATTTTTAGATAAAGTAGTGTATGATTTGAATGAACTTTCAATAAACGCATTAAGTATTGAAAAACAAATCATCGCTGAAAGATTGGCTGATAAATACAAAATTAGAGATAAAGTGGAGCAGAAGAGCCAAGAGAAACTTATTAAAAAACAACTAAAAGAAATGAAATGAAAACATCACAAGAATTTAATGATTTTATAGGAGCGTGGGAAAACGCTGAACTCCAAATAACTGATAAGATTAGTTATAAAATTAGAGATGTCATAAATAAAAATGACGAGCTTTTTCACGGAAAGTTTGAAAATCCAACCGACGGCACATTTACTAAGATATTTTATAATATCGGATTTGTAATATTCCGCACAGTTTTTCAGGTTATTGTAAAGACAATCGGAACAAAAGATATTCAAATGCACAGCCTAAATGGTAAAGGAATACAAGCCATTGCCTTATTAAGACTGGCAATTCAATCCTACTTAAAAAGAATAAAGTTTGGCACATTTTTAAACGACCTTTGTTATTTTCTTAAAGATGGGACGACTTATGTTAAGATAGTTGATGGTTTGCCTGTAATATGTAATAATCATAATATAGTCAGACCGCCTTATGGTGGAACAGTACAGGAAACAGGCATTGGCGAAAAGGTTTTATATTCTTGGCAAGATATGCAATCACATAAAACAGAATGGAAAGATAGCTGGACTGAAATTGAAAAACTAAAACTTTTAATGGACAAGAAGCAAGTAAAGGATTTTATAGTCTACGAATACTGGAACGAACACGCTTTTAATGATAAAAACGAATGTCCAACAGAAAGCGAATTAAAAGAAGGAAAATATAAAACACACAAGGGCTGTATCAAGTATTTAGATATTCAATTTACTGAACCAAACGATAGAACAAGAACACAAGAGCCTAGCGAATGGCAACCCTACCTAGAATTGGAAAGATTTATCACTCCACACAAAAAGAAAAGAACCTCAAAAAGAATGCGAGATAAACTCGGAGAGTATGAAGAACTTTATCCTTATAAGGAATTGCATTTTATTAAAGTGCCAGGACGAACACTAGCTTTCAGTATATTTGAACTTATCTCGGGAATAATTGAAGCCTACAACCGCAAGATGAATCTCCACGACAAGAAAGACATCCTAGATTTAATGGGAGTATTTAAGCACAAAAAGAATAATAACAGTCCATCAATCGCTCAACAGCTCCTTAATAACATTCAAAACGGAACAGTGGTCGAAATGGAAATAGACGAAGATTTAGAAAGACTTATAATTGATACCAAAACAGGTGAACTTCTCGCAAGCACAGATAAACTATTTGAACTCGCTAGACAAATCATCGGAGTTTCAATGTCAGGCACTGGTATTGATATGCCAGCCACCACAACCGCTACGACAGCCGTTCTAAACAAGCAAACACAACAGACAACCTTTGAATACGCTATCGAGCAAGTGTCTATCTTCCTTACAGAATTGTTTGATGATTTCTTTTTGGAAACTATCCTAGACGAACTTTCCGCCGAAGACTTGATTATGGTTTCGGGCGATAAGGTTGAAATTCAAGAGCTGGATAAATTCTTCACAGAACAAATGGCATTAAGAAATTCTGAACGAAGATACAAGGAAATAGAAACTGCCAAAGGAGATGTTAGTTGGGCTGATGTTAATATGCTTGAGGGAATCCAAGAGGCTGAAATTCAAGGAAACCTAGATGAACTTAAAAAGTTTGGTGATAAACGCTGGGCAGAATTAAAAAAGGAAGTGCTTAAACATCTCAATTATTCGTTTGAGTTTTATGTTAATAATGAATCGTTTGATAAAAACACTAAGATACAGAATCTTCTAGCAATGCGACAAAATACTGAATTGTCAAGTAAAAAAATAGATATGACTTTAATGGACTTAATGGGAGAAAACCCTAAAGCCTTTGAAAAGACACCAGAAGAAATAAAAGCCGAAATGGATATGCTTCAACAAAAGACTGCGATTGAAAATACAGGCTTAGGCGTGCCATCTCCAATGACACCAGGTAAAGAATTCGCAACTAATAATCCAATGGTATGAGCGTTATAAAACCCGATGAATCACAACTAAATAAAGAAAACGAAGCTATCATAAAGAAACGATCTGAATCAGATGACAGGGCTAAATATCTTGAAACAATTAAACATAGCAAGAAATTCCAGAAATACATCTTAAAGGAAATAATTGAAAAATCAGTCAATGAAACATTTTCAATGGATAATCTACCAATAGGCGATGATATGGAAAAAATGGGACAAGTTGCATTACAGTATGTTTTGGCTAGACAAGCGATAAATAAGATAATAGGTAAATTAAAGTAATTTAACAATAAACTACTACAAGGATTAAGAGCTGATGCGTCGCTCTGAATGTTTTATGTAGTAGTTTAATGTTCAGGGCAACACCTCAGTTCTTAAATGAATTGGGGTTTTAATTTTTAACAAACAAACCAAATGGAAACTACACCAAACAAGGAAGTCCAAAAGACTACACCAAATGAGGAAGATTCCGAGAACGACTTTGACTTTGAAAGTCTGTTCGCTGACGAATCAGACCCAGAGGCAGAAAAAGCTAAATTTCTATCTCAAATAAACAAAGTCGAGGGAAGGGATTATAAGACTATTAAGGATTGGTCAAAAACCAATACCGACAGAAAAAAGATAGCCGATAAATTCTATTCCGAACAAGGTCGTAAAAAAAAGGAAGAGAAATCAGAAATCTCTAAACCTAGCGAGTTTAAATACGCTGAAAAACTGCTAACTATCGATTCACCCAATGCAAAGTTTGTAATGGATGACATCCGAGAAATTGCCAAAGAAAAAGGGTTAGACCCCTTAGAAGTTTGGGAAAATTACACTTGGATAAGAAAGGAAGCAGAATCTCGTGCTTTAGAAGCAGGAGAAAAAGAAAAGACGGAGAAAAAAGTCTCCAAACCATCGCAGAAGATTTCTGGAACTTCTGGTGGAGGAGAACTTTCAGATGCCGACCGAGCCTTATTAGCGAGGAAGCCAGGCTTACTGGAAAAATATAATAAACAATATAATAACTAAAAATTATGGCTGCAAATGATGTAAGAATAAAGGATAGTTATGTTCCAGTTCCTACTAGGGAATTTCAAGTGGCTGCTTCGGCAACTTTGATTTACCCTGGGGAACCTGTGAAACTATCCGCTGCTGGTGCAGTAGATGTCATTAAATTGGCTGACAATGAACCAGTAATAGGAACAACTACTCAAGTTATAGGAATAGCCGCAACAACTTCAACTAATACAGCAGCCGCTGCTGGAAAAGTTAAAGTTTATATTCCTATTCCAGGAGTAATTTACGAATGTGCCGCGACAACGAAGGCTAATATTGACACTCAAGCAGAGCTAGACGCTCTCGCTAATGACTGTGTTTTATTTGACTTAACTTCAACCACTTTCACGGTCGATGAAAATGCTGGTCACGCTTCAACATCGGGAATCCAAATTGTAGGAGGAGACCCTGCTAAGGGAGTAATTTACTTCACTATCAGACCTGCTGCAACTTTTGGAGCAACCGCTTAATAAATCTAATATAAAATTATGAGTTTTAATTCTGCCCTCAATCCAAATGTTGTAAAAACTGCTCTTGATGATGTTTTCAACCAAGAATTTAACGGACAAAAACAACCTAATCTAGCTACAGCTGAAACTGCTGCTGTTTTTAAACAAGACACAGCTAACAGCTCGGCTATAATTATGGAATTGTTTGGAGGTTCAGGCGCTTGGGAACAAACAGCCGAAGAACAGGATTTACCATTAGGAACACCTAGAATTACCAATCAAAAAACTTTCTCTGTTGTGAAGTTTGCTAAAGCCGTCGATATTCCGAAAGAATTTTTCGATGACCAAAAACATTCTTCATACGAGAAAATGGTTGCTAATTTCGCTAGACGAGCGAGAACAACTCGAGATAAAAACGCTTTCGCAGTTTATCGTGGAGCTTTTGCTACCACTTTAACTGCTGACGCCGCTTATCTTGTTTCTGATTCTCACACCAATATCAATGGTGATACTATTGATAACAAACTAACAGCTGCTCTTTCAGAGACTTCTTTGAATGACGCTATCGTTATGTTGGGAGAACAAAAAGCACAAGACGGAGAAGTTGATGGACATATTCCTTCAGTTCTTCTAGTGCCTATGGCTCTTTACAAAACAGCTTGTGAAATTTGTGAATCTGAATTACGAAGTGGAACTGCTGATAATGATATGAATGTTTATTCTGATAAATACGGAATAAAGATTTACACATCTCCTTATCTTGGAGCAGCCGCTGGAGGTTCTGACACAGCTTGGTTTTTACTTTCCGATACTCACTCTATAACAAGATGGGTTCGTGAATCAGTAAATACTAATCTCGTGCCTTTCGAACAAAGCCGAAATGATACTTACACCTACAAAGGACGCTTCCGAGAAGTAGTCGGAGCAATGTCTTACGAAGGTTTGGTAGGTTCACTTGGTACAGCTTAATTATCTAATTTAAGATAAGGGTTGACGCAGTAAAAATGTAGGAACGCCTTAGGGCTTATATAAACCTTATCTTTTTCACAAATATGGCAGGAACACATTTTAAAGGTCCACTTTATGCTAGTGGACAAACAATAGTAGACGCTAACGGAACATATTATCAAAACAGGTCTGGTTCAGCCACAAAGGTTGGTAAATTCCACGACCACTTAATGACCGTTGCGGATGCTGCTGTAGAAATAAGAACAGAAACAGTAGCTACTAGTGGTTCTCATTATGGTCTAAATACCGAGGCTCATATTAACGCAACTGGAACAGGAAGCGTCTTTGGAAACTTCGGAGTAGCTAAAGTGACCACTGATTACACAGTGACAGGAGGAACCATTATTGGTTCTTATGGGCAAGCCAGAGCCGATGGAACAGTTGCGGGAGCTTCCCTTATGGCTGGATTGTATGGCTTAATAGAAGCAAGTGCAGCTATTACAGCCTCTCACGTTTGTTCAGCTTGGCTTGATTCTCATCAAGCTAACGCCGTAACTGGTTCACATCAGTTGCTTTATATGACAAACAATGGTGCTGCTACTATGGATGAAGCAATTTACATCTATGGAGGAGATAAAATTACAGCTTTAATGGCTCTTGATACTGTTACAGGAATGGTCGCAGATACAGCGGAAACTGGTGGAACTTCCAAAAAAATCAAAATTACGATTGATGGAACGGTCTATTATATTAACGCTTACACGGGATAATTGAATAGTTTTAGAGTGCCGATAACTTCGGCATTCAACCAAGTATTTAATTAAAAACTATGGATAAATTAAAAGAATTAAAAGCTCAAGCCTATGATGCTATAACACAAATTGAAATGTGGCAAAATAAGTTGCGTGAGTGTAATGAAAAAATAGCAGAGGAATTAAAAAAAGAAGAAATTAAACAACCTAATTAAACAATATGGCACAACCAACAAAACCAAGTATTATTACTGCTCTTGATGCAGTAACAGCGACAACAACATCGGATGCGATAAATGTTGAAAACGCTAAAAAGGTAACTCTTATGTTCGTAAGAGCAAATCACAGTGCTGGAAAAACTGTTTTTACAGTAACGGCATCAGTAGACGGCACAACTTTTGTTGCCTATAACAAACTGATTTCTAACGCAGTAAATGCAATTTCAGAAGGACTAACAAGAGTGGCTAGTTATGACACAGGAACAGCTAACGCAACGGCTATTTATTCAATGGATTTAGCCAATGATACTTTCAAAGAAATTAAAGTTACGGCAACTGAAACTCTAGATGGTGCACATAGTTGTAAAGTTATTATTGAAAGATAATGTTTGATTTTTTGATAGGTTTTGCTCCTTTAAAACGAACAGCATTGTGATACCGAGAGTGTTCAGAATTAGAAGAGAAAAGATAGAGATTTTGTGGGCGGTTATCAGTTATGATATTATTTATATGGTGGATTATTTCTCCTTTAAATAAATATCTTCCTAGAATTTCTTCAACAACTAGCCTATGTTCCCGCACATATCCTTTAGAATTAGCCGCTGGATGGTTAGGTGATAACAGAGCGATATATCCGCAGTCCATTATTTTACCGCCTTTCCAATTAACATTTTTATTTCCAGTACACCAATAATTTTCCAATCCTTTATTCCACGCTTTCTGGTTTTTCTTAAATGCTGTTTTAGGAGCAGGATTGCCTTTCTTGAATGTTCCACTGTTTGGATGAGTCTTAGAATAAGCTCGATAACATTCAGAAGAGCAGAATTTTCCTTTTTGTCTGATTTGTTTTGTAGTCAATGGTTTATTACAAATTAAACATTTTGTGTCCATTTAATTAAATTTAATAATTATAATAGTAGTATATCAGTTATTTAGCGGAATAGCAAACAACTGGTGGAAGTCAATAATATGAATGTCGCATCTCTATTGTCAAAAGCGTATAGAATAACAAACACAAATTCCACAACTTTTTTGGACGGAAACTCCACAAATGTTTTGGCGGAATTAAATACTTGTTATGGACACCGAACGCTAGATATTAAAAATCTAAGAGTTGATTTCAATTCGTTAATAAAAGAAGTTTATACAGATTTACTTTCAACAGACGGACTGGTAGCTGGAGATTTGGGATTTAACGGCGAATATCCATTTGATACTGATACTTTTAATCCAGTAAGATTTGAAGTTTCTTATGATGGAACGACTTGGAGAACTTGCCAAGTTTATGACATCGCCGAAAATACCAGTGGAAGCGAACATAACGAGGATTCAATCCAATCAATTTTCAGCGAATCAAATCCTTTCGTTAGATTTGAAAGAGATTCATATTTTATCCGACCGCTTAAAACAACTGCTGATGATGTAACGGCAGGCATTCATATTTGGTATGAAAAACGCCAATCAGACTTAACTACTGGTAGCCCAGACTTTGAAACTAATCTACACGATATTTTAGTTTATGACCTTGCTTATCTTGAAAGACTGATGCACCCAGCTAAATACTCTAATGAATGGCGAAATGATTTTGATATGGAACGAGCCAAAATGGAAAAACGCTTTAATGAATTTATGAAGAATAGATTTAAAAGAAATATGAAAATGGACATAGATTATTCGGATACTAATATAAGTTATAAATAAAATGTCAACAGAAATTTCAAAACCTAGCCTGCCGTCAATAAAATGGGACGAAGCAGACAATCACTGGGACGAAGAAGATTTGTTTTGGGATATGGAAGGATACGCTGATATTGATAAACCAGTTTTTAAAAACTATCTCTTAACCCAAGCTGGCGGATTTCTTCTTTTTCAGGACGGCGATAAAATAAATATCGGAGGAACAGGATATAGCGAAATAACTAAACCAAGTGTAGGAGTCTACACTGAAATTTCAAAACCAATATGACCAGAACTATTGCGATTCCAGCTAATGATTCAGCTTTAAATTCCGAAGAAATAAGGGATGAACTCCAAGCGCTGGAAACAGAAATAACCAATATCTCAACAGGTCACGACCACGACGGGACTGATTCAAAAGCTATAACCATAGCTACTCTTGGAGCTGAGGCTTCTGGTGCTACCGCCACTCATTCCGCTTTGACGACAGGAGTTCACGGCGTAGGAGCAGGCACAGTGGCTAAGACTTCCGATATAACGGCAACTAAACTAGACGACCTTACTGCGCCAGACGATAACACAGATTTAAACGCTAACACGACAAATCACGGCTTACTTTTAAAAGCTACCGCCCCCGCCGCCAATGAATTGAATGTAGTTGGTATTGGAAACGCTGAAACTGCATATACCAATAAAGATTTATTCAATATAACTAATCCTGCAGCGTTAGGAACAGCGTCATCAGGAACGGCAGTGCAAGCCTCAAGAAGCGACCACATTCACGCTAATCCAGCTATTGATACTTTGGCTGCTGCTACTGATATAACGACATTAGACGCTTCTACAACGGCTCACGGGCTTGTTGTTAAAGCAACCGCCCCTGCTTCTGGGTTAGTAAATGTTGTCGGAATAGCTAACGCAGAAACTGCTTACACGAATAAAGCTCTTTTTGACGCTACTGTTCCAAGCACGCAAGCCTTTGGAGACGCGGCTGCCGCAGGTTCAGCTACCGTTTCGGCCAGACGAGATCATAAGCACGCTATGCCCGCTGCCGAAAAAGACACGACAGCGCAAACCGGAATTTTAAAAGGCAATGGATCGGCCATTTCAGCCGCTTCCCAAGGTTCTGATTATTACGCTCCCAGTGGAACAGATGTAGCCGTAGTTGATGGAGGAACCGGAGCTTCGACCGCTTCCGCCGCTCTTACTAACTTAGGAATTAAAGTTGTTAGAAAAACAGCCGACGAAACAGTTAATAATAGCGATACACTTCAAGATGATGATGCTCTTTTATTCGCAATAGGAGCTAATGAGGTTTGGTTATTTCAGTCGTATATTAGATTTTCGTATAAAGCCGCCAGCGATTTTAAGTATGATATAACCGTCCCTGCTGGAGCTTCTGGAGGATTTAATACTCAAAACTCGTCTGCCGCAACAACAAATGAAATAGCCTACGGCTCTGCGCAGTCGTTAGTTTCAACATCCGACCAGAATCCGACTATTAGAGCGCACGGGGTGGTGGCTAATGGAGCAACTTCTGGTAATGTTTTATTTAGGTGGGCGCAAAATGCTGCCGTAGCCGAAGATACAAAAGTTTTAGCTAATTCGTATATAATTGCAATTAAACTAGCTTAAAAATATGAGCGATAAAAAAATAACCGATTGTACCGAACTAACAACTCCCGCCAGTGGGGATTATATTCCGATTGTAGATGTTTCTGATACAACTGACGACGCCGCTGGAACCAGTAAAAAGATACTAACTTCAGCAATCGATAATGTTATAAATGTTAAAAGATACGGTGCGACTGGAGACGGGTCAAGTGATGACACTGTGGCTATTAACGCCGCTATTACAGCTGCGACTACTAATGGAAATACTGTCTATTTTCCAGCTGGCACATATAGATTTACAAGCACACTTGCTCTTTCTGCACGAATTAGTCTTCTTGGTGAAAATAGATACAACACTAAACTAGACAAGGATTTTAATGGAACAGGAATTGAAATCACTATAAGCCATACCAAAATATCTAGCATTACTTTAGACAATACCAATAAGGCTGTGAATGGAGATACTAGTTATGGCATTTATTATCATACTAACGGAAGCAGAGGAATACTGGAAAATATTAGGGTTATCAATCAGGGTTCTCACGGAATTTATCATACCTACGGAAACTTGAACACTTTTAGAGATATTATTTCAGCTTCAAATGATGGTACTGGGATATATGTTTCTGGTGCAGATACCAATGCCTGCGTGTTTGAAAACATAGATGTTAATTTGAATGGCGGAGATGGAATGTATGTGGATAATATTTCTATTTATGTTCTTGGATTAACGGCACAAAATAATACTGGATATGGTTTAAGTATTGCGGGAAATTATGGTAATTATTCTGGAGTTTATACAGAAACTAATACTGCTGGTTCAGTTCACTTAGAAGCAACTGCTGATTACAATTTTATAGTCTTTTCTTCTAATCACGGAATAACTGACGATACTGATGCAACCAAAAATAACTCTTATATAAATTCTGGCTCTACTACTGATACAAAGGTTTTAGTTTTAGATGACTTATACCTAACAACTGCTGGAAATATAAATTTAGGAAACAATACTTCTACCCTAAGAAAAATAACTTTTGGTTCTGGTTCGCCAGAAGGAGTATTGACTGCCTTAATTGGTTCTTTATATCTAAGAACAGATGGGGGAGCAGGAACAACTTTATATATTAAAGAATCTGGCACTGATGCGTCAGGCTGGGTTGCAAAATAATATGAAATACGAAATAACAGAAGAACAATTAAATCTAATTCTCAATTATCTGGCTTCTTGCCAGTATACTCAAGTGTTTCAGTTAATAGCGATGATGCAAAATTTAACACAAATTAAAGAAAAAAAAGATGCCTGATTATAATCAATTTATAAATGGCATAGGAGTTTCAAAATTTGACCAAACTGGATTTGACAGTATGGTTAATTGTGATGCACATACCGAATTAGGAAGTCTTAAATGCCCGTTGGTTTTATATGCCGACACTACATCAGGTGTACCAGATGAACCTTGCGTTCAAACCACATCATCCACTGGTACACAATATTTTTTTTCAACCACATCTACTAAAAGATGGAAGAGAAATACAGCTGGTGAATATTCTAGTATAACTGCAAATACTCAATCGGGAGGACATAATGGAGCGCAGTATTACAATGGAAAAATATGGTATTGGACAGCTTCTAAACTCGGGCATTTTGATGAAGATACAGAAGCTAGTATTGATGATGTACACGGCACTTTTTCCAATTCAAAAGCCTATGCTGCTTGCGAAGAAAATTTAACCTTATTTATTACGGATGGGAAATATGTCGCATCTGTAAATTCTTCCCTAACATTCACTGCTAATGCTTTAGATATACCAGCTCAATTTATAGGTAGATGTATTATTCCAGATAAATATACAAATATTTTAATCGGCACAATAGTTTCTACTACTGTTAAACAATGCCGAGCTTTTATTTGGGATACTTATTCAGATTCATTTTCTCTTTCAAATGAATTGCAAGAAAATGGAATAAACTGTTTTATAAACACAGATGAATATATACTGGCTCAATGTGGAACAAATGGCAGACTTTATCAGTGGTCAGGTGGACAGTTTAGTTTATTTGAAAAGGAATTAAGAGATGAAACGACAGCAATCGGATGGCAAAAATCAGTAGTATTGAATGGAAGACCACTTTTAGCTGTTGGAACTAAAATTTATACTATTCACAGAAAGGTTGCAGGTCAACCAAGAGCAGTAGTTCAACAATACACAGCTACCGATACGATTACTTCGATAGATGTTCAGAATAATAATCTGATAGTGTCTATTTCTGATGGCGTGAATTTAAGACACGCTACTAACAGAGCTACGGGGGCAATAGACACTCCGCAAGTTCAAGGAAGTTTTAATAATGTAATTGTTAGTTATGAAAGTTATCCAGAGGGGATAGGTATTTCTACTAAAACAAATGGAGCTGGTTGGGTAGCGCAAACACCAGTTATCGACACAATAAACAAAAAAGTTTATTTTGACGGCGGCTTAGCGGATTGTCAATTTATGCAAGCTAGAATTACAATGACTTCAAGCGGTTCAAGTACACCGATAATAACTAATATCTCAATTATATGATCAGAATATGTGAATGGCGACTAAAACCTAAGCCCATAAACTCATCAGAATATAAACTGATGACAAAAGAAGAGCTCCAAAAAAATGGCTTGGCTTATATTGAAAAACTCCGAAACGAAGGGGAAATTATTGAAAGCATAGAAGAATTGGAAGATAAACTAATTATAAAACTAAAAGATGTTTAAAAATCAACCAGTAGCAATGGGAGTAGGCGGAACTCAACAAACTCAACAACAAACTCCTCAATATCAAAATCCTTTCCAAGTAAATCAGTTCGGCAATTTTAAGCAATTTTCTGCGGGTGCGGGTTCACAGATTTTCAAAATAAACAAGGAAGGAGTTTTTGCAGGAGCAACTAATTATACAGGCGCACCTTTCAGATTAAGTTATGCAGGGGCGTTAACAGCAACGAGTGCTGCAATTACAGGAACTATTACGGCAACAGGTGGAAGTATTACAGGGAATTTAACAGTTAGTGGATTATTACAAGCAGGGTCATTGTCAGGTATTCACGCAGATTTTGGTATTTATGGTAGTAATGCTGGATTATTTTTCCAAAATGGTGAGACTAATAACGGAGGATTTTATTATTTTGGGTCAAGTGGAGTGCTTATTGATTCAATAGGAAATTTGTATCTTTCAGTAGGTTCAGGAAAAAGTTTAGCATTCAGTGTTGATTCAGTTTTAAAGGCAAGTATAAGTTCAGGTGGAAAAATAACAGCAGTAGATGGTTTTGCCAAAGATTCCTATGATGGTCAAACAGGAACATTTGAAGATGGATTAGGAAATACAATTTATGTAAAAGGAGGAATAATAACAGCATTATAATTTTATAAATAATTTAAACAATATGGCAACTCAAACACAAGAAGAATTAAACCCAGTAGCACCTGTTGTCACTGAATCAGTAGCACCAACACTAAACTTAATGCCTTCGGTAAATCCGAGTGCGGTTTATAGTTCTCAAAATATCCAGCAAACTTACACAAATTCGCCTAAAAGCCTCAAAAATATGAAGATAGGCAGTCTGGAAAAGAAAATCGCTAAAGCAAATTCAATCGCTGAAATGAATCAAGTTGAAATTATGAACGCTCCAAAAGCTATGGGAGTTCTTACGGGCGAAGCATCACATCAATCGCAACTAGATACCGCTAAATTAAACGCTTTAACTGGAATTTACAATACTAAACTAGCCGACCTTAAACGAAAAGAAGACGAAAGACAACAATTCATTCAGACTTACGGAGCAGACCCTAAACAAAGACCAGACGGAATGAGTAAGAGAGAATTTGCCAAAGCAATTCAAGGCGGAAAGTTTCAAGATTTAATCACCGAAGACTTTAAACAGAAACAACTTCAAACACTATCGGCACAGAAATCTTTATCAGGAGGTGGTGGAGGAACATTAGGCGAAAGACTTGGTTCGGTTCAGGCTCAAGCTGAAACAAATATTTTAGCTTCCCGTGGTGAAGATGGTTTTGTAAACCCATATAAATTCATCGAAGAAAGAAACAAATATATTCAAGCGGGAGGAAGTAAGGAAGAATTTGATTCTACATACGAAACAATTATAAATCCAAGAGATTATAAAACGATTGCATTTTCTGGAGGAAGTTCTTCAGTCGACCAGTGGGCAAATTTATTAGCTAGTGGTCAAGCTTCAGTTGCAAATGTTCCGACTAATATTAGAAACGAAGTTATTTCGAGAGTTTCTGAACTAGGCACGGGTGTTAATAAGCAACTTTCAGATACGGCTATTACCGCTATATCTCAAACGGAAGACGCTTTGTATTCTTTACAAAATCTTAAAACAAGTATTCAAGGGAATGAACAATTCTTAGGTCCAGTATCTGGATGGCAAAAAATAAATCCTTGGAGCAAATCAAGAGAAGTCCAAGCTGATGTTGACAGAGTAAGACAGGTTGTTGGTAAAGCTTTGGAGGGTGGAGTTCTTAGAAAAGAAGATGAAGAAAAATATAAAAAGATTCTTGCAACATTACTTGATACACCTGCTACAGCTTATTATAAAATTGAAGCTCTTGAAAATGACTTAAGAACAAAGATAGAAAATTATAAAAGAAATCAAGCGCAAGCTGGTAGGTATGTTCAAGGGGCGACTGGTGTAAATCAAGAAGACTTAAGAACTAAATATAACTACTAAAAAATATGCTACAAGAAGATAAAAGAAGACAACTCGATTCTATCGTTCAGGAAATGATTAAAAACAAAGAGGATGATGGAAACATCCAGTTTGTTGTTGATGACTTTAAGAATAAATATGACCAACCAGAACAACCTATGCAACCAGAAAAAAAAGAATCATCATTTTATGATAAAGCAACTGGCAACATAACTGCTGATTCAACTTATCAAGAAAAAGTAGCTTCTTTGACTAACCCAATAAACATCGGGAGACAATTCATTAAAGGCGCAGCGTCAACTTTTACAGGGCTAACTAATTTAGTTGGAAAAGGGGTTAGTAAACTTACAGGAGATAAAAGTTATGAAAATATGGGAGGGCAAGCTCAAGAAACAATCTCTAAATGGGCTGAACCAAAAAGTATGGTTGATTTGGCAAACCCAGGGAGAGTGGCTGAAATGGTAGGAGAATTTGTAATGCCAGAAGCAGGAGCAATGAAAGCATCAAAGATAGCGGGCGGAGTGATAGATACAGCGACAAAAGTACCTAACTTCTTAACAGCAGGAGCTAAATTAGCGACCAAAATGGGGGCAAGTGGAGTAGCAACTGGTGGAGTTATGGCGGCAGAAACAGGTGACCCATCTCAACTAGATTTCACAAAATTAGGAAGCGGTGCTCAATTGGGTGCTGTGATACCTGGTGCTGGTGCAGTAATAGGAGGGGTTAAAAGAGCTATGACAAGTACTTTAGCTGAAAATATTGGTAAAACAATTGGAATGACAGGAAAAATGAACACTACAACCGCGCTAGAGGCTATACCTAAGGCTAAGAGAGCTTTTCAAACTCTTTATAATGAAGCTAAAGGCACGGTCGTTAAAGACTTAGACGGAATAGAAAAAGCATTTGAGCCTTCAAAGGCTACTTTTGGGGAAACTCTCCAAGCCCTTAAAACTTCTAAGGATAGTATTTATAACAAGTATTCAGAATTAGCCAACCAAGCTGGAGAAATTGGAGCTAACTTTGGAAAGACTGATTTTATAGGAGTTATTGACGGACTTAAAAGTATGGCTAAAAATTCTACTAGTGCTACTAAAAATAAAATCAATGGACTGATTCAAGATATTATTGATAATTACGGAAGTGTTAAAAACGGTAAAGTGTCTTTTGGTAATACAAAATTATCCGATATTCAAGGTTTCATTGAGGATATAAACAAAGATGTAAATCCTCTTTCAGACAAAGCTGGTGCTGAAATATCTGGAAAGGCTTCGCAGTTATTTAGAGAGATTATGGATAAAAAAATATTCAACGCTAAAGGAAAAGGATATCAGGAGTTAAGAAACAGTTATTCAGATTTGAAATCTATTGAGAATGCCTTAATCAATCAATTCAAAAAACAATCACGAGGAATAGGAAGTGGAGTATCTGACTGGGTTGGAGGATTTGGTAATCTTGATACTGTTGTAGGATTGATAACGGGAAACCCTTCTCAAGTGTTGAAAGGAGTTGGAATGAATTTTATGGCAAAGATTATTAAGAACCTAAGAAGTCCAGAAACAAAATTACAAAAGGTGTTCCAAGAACTAGAAAAAGGTGTTCAAGAAGGGAGTGATGTAAAAAACTTTTTGTTTGGAAGTCAAGGAAAACCTCTCACAGAAGCAGAGAAAAAAACAGTTGGTACAATATCTAATAAATTTAAGGAAGGAATACCAGTCGGACTTTCTACTCAAGCTATCTCCGCTAAATCTCAACAATTCAGAGACACTTATAAAAGACTTTCCCAACAATGGGATAAGGCTAAGCCACAAGCAAGAAAACAAATAGAAAAATCTATACAAAAACTAATTGATTCTAACAAATAAATGGACTACCGAAAATATCTAACCGAAGCATTAAAGAACTCTCTCTATCCAACATTGAAAAATATCGTTGAGTATCTTGGCGACCGCATAGACAAAGCTATCAAAGAAATACCCACTGAAATTACAGTCAAGAATCCAACCGATATTCAACCCCTCCTAGAGGCTCAAAACGCCACCACAGAGGCTGTTAAGTCTATCCCAGTAGTAAGTATCCCAGAACTGGATATAAGCGGATTAGAGGGCAAATTAGAGGCTCTTTTAACATCCTTGAATAAAAAGGAAATGACTGTTAATGTCGGCAAGACAGAGGTCAATGTGGATAACAAAGCAGTCATTGACGCAATCAAGAAGATTAAGCTTGAAGTTCCTAAAATGGAACAACAGGAAGTGATTGATTATACTTTAATGCTGGATGAGATGATGAAAATAATGGAAAAACCACATTATTCTTTGGAACTTTTGAGAATTCAAGAAATTTTAAATAGAATATCGGAAAAAAAAATAATTCCAGACGAACTTATTACCAAAGATGGGATTAAAGTAGTTGGACTTAATAGAAGTCTTGGAAGAAGTGTCGCTTATGAAACAGTGTGGCAAAAGAATATCGCAGGGGAAAGAATAAACCCAGCTACCTCCGACAAACAACTCCCAGACAATCACCAAGTATCAGTTTCTAATTTTCCGATTGATCCAGCAATCGAAGCTAAACAACTTTCTCAATTTATGACTCGTATTGCTGTGAAATCAGATGACGCTGAAATTACTTATGTTGGGCAAGCTCCTATCGGTTCGTCTTCTGCTTCTGCTGTCTGGAAAATAACAAGATACGACGAAAGAGTGGACGAAGTGGCGAAGTTTGCTGGCACAGGGATTTATAATCAAGTCTGGTCAAATAGAGAAGCACTAACTTATGAATAATACATTTCAAATAGATGATATAGTTGCAGAAGTTAAGATTGAAAAAATTGTTTTATTAGAAGTGTTTATTCAGGAATTTTTAGAACCAATCAAAATCTTTTTCTCTTTATTTAACGGGTGGTATTTATCAAATGCTCCACCTAGTCGAATGGGGATTTAATAAATTAATAAATTAAACTAATTGTATGGCAAAATTATTACACGATGATGTGATAGACGCAGCTTTAGATAAAATAGCGACTTGCACACATTTAACTTTCTGCTCAACTCAACCAGCTAACTATGCAGGAATTTCCGCAGTAGCCTTAGCAGCTGCAACTTTAACGGCAGGTGATGGCAACGGTGACTATGTTGTTGCTGACGACACTTCGGGAAGAAAAGTGACTGTCGGAGCTCAAACAGGAATGACCCCATCAGCTGACGGAACAGTGACTTACGCTGTTTTAGATGATGGAACAACTCTTCTAGCAGCAACGACTGTGACATCACAAGCAGTGACAACTTCACAAACTTGGAACAGTCCAGCCTTTAAAATCGGAATTGCAGACCCTAGTTAATTGTTAGAGAGCCTTCGGGCTCTTTATAGAATTAATTATTTTAAAAATAATATGCCAAAATTTGAATTTGCAGTCGCTGTCCGAGATGAGGAGGATTTGGAAAGCGGACACAAAAGAAAAAAGAAAGGCGATATAATCGCTTATGCACCTTATCCGCATAAGTGGGGGAGAATGGAATATCCAAATCACTTAATTGTGATTGTGGATAATTTAACCGAAGAGGAGGCACAAGAATTATGTGAGCCTTATTTTAAAAGTGGAAGAAAAATGAAAGAAAGAAAATATTTTAATAAAAAAGTAAAAGATAGACAAGGTGTTGAATCATTCGTTTTAGAATTG